>Ga0207155_1024_pt1 | contig 35927 bp, 29 predicted proteins | sample Alteio_BWMinHeat_26_FD_153515 | JGI IMG/M metagenome (GOLD analysis project Ga0207155, IMG submission 153515) | Enriched cells from forest soil in Barre Woods Harvard Forest LTER site, Petersham, Massachusetts, United States -... | ecosystem: Environmental > Terrestrial > Soil > Temperate forest >... | reverse complement strand
GTCTTGCAGCATCCTCTGCAAAAGAAAAAGGGCGGGAATTCATAGCGTTTTTACAATCAGGTGAAGAAATTTTTATGCGTGTTTTTTCACTTATTATGTATTATGCACCAATCGGATTTTTTGCCTATTTTGCTGTTCTAGTGAGTCAACTCGGTCCACAACTGATAGAAAGTTATCTCCGTATCGCAATAATTTATTATGTCTCCTCATTGATTTATTTTGTTATTGCGTACACATGGTATGCATACATGGCAGGCAGTATCACAGGAGTAAAAATATTTTGGAAAAATGTCTTTCTACCGATGATCACGTCAATTGCGACTTGCAGCAGTGCAGCGAGTATTCCAGCAAATCTAGTCGCTGCCAAAAACATGCAAGTATCTCCCGAGATTTATGAAACCACTATTCCGTTAGGTGCCATCATTCACAAAGATGGCTCCGTCATTGGCGGCATGATTAAAATCGCTTTTTTATTTGGTATTTTTCATTTGAATTTTACTGGCATATCGGTCATTTTAACTGCGCTCGGTGTATCTATATTAGTTGGCACTGTCATGGGTGCAATTCCAAGCGGCGGTTTGCTAGGTGAATTATTAATTTTAACAGTCTACGGGTTTCCATCCTCTGTTTTGATCGCCATAGCAGCTATTAGTATTATTATCGATCCACCGGCGACAATGCTGAATGTAACCGGCAATACAGTGAGCAGTATGATGATAGCGCGTTTAGTCGAAGGTAAAAAATGGTTAGTTAAAAAATCTCATTTACCTTGAGGGCGGAGCGTTGGGACAGTTTTAACTTCTTGTTCTTTATTCACTACATGAAATTTGATTGGCTTAAATTGCGTAACAGAAGAAACAACTAGCTTTGGTGGTGCCTCGGGTGTTTTATGTTCTTTCTTCACATAATGGAATATGACTGGTTTAAATTGATCAACAGAAGAAGCCGGTGCCTGTTCTGCAGTAACTTTCTGGTATAGCTGATTGTGATGATGTATCAATGCTATACGTGTTTCATTATTTTTTGCAGATGCTAGAGCGGATCTACCAGAATCGTCAACACGAGAATATAAATCTGCTCCAGCGTCGATTAACTTTTTGGCGGATTCAATGTGACCTAACTCACTTGCTAAGTGTAACGCTGTTTTTCCATCTTTATCACAAACAGTGAGATCAACTCCAAATTTTAATACTTCTTCAACATATTTATGTCCGGTGCGAGCTGCAATTAAAATCAATCTATCGTCATTAGGTAATGGATTACGAACAACGTCCAATCCAAAAATATATAACCACGAAAATAAAAGAGTAGATGATTGCCGCATACGCATAGCACGTGAGAGAGTCATACGCACTTCTTGATCATGAGAAATGTCGATGGGAAAACGGCCATATGCTGATTTAGTATTTGGGTTAACACCGGTTAGTAATAATAATCTAACTTGTTGTAAATTATTAGCCCGTGCCGCTCTAATAAGAAAATCACTACCTATTTGAAGATTAGGCAAATAAATGAAATCACCTTTCTCCTCAGCGGCTTGCACGGCAGTTTTACCACTTGGATTTTTCAACATTAAATTTGCATCATAACGAACAAGCAGTCTAATTGCTGCCACATAGCCAATTTCAATCGCAAGCTGAACAGGAGTGAATCCATTATTATCTTTAATATCAAGCGTCGATTTATGTTTTTCTAAAATAAATTTTAGCAAGTCAAGTTGGTATCGTTTGATTACAGCATGAATTGGGTAATCCCCGTCGTCTCGATTTTTTTGTCGCAATAATGATGGATCATGCTCAAAAAGTTCTTTGATTGTAGCGAGTCGATAAAACTGTAATTTTGAATCGTAACGCATAGCACCTTTTTGAAAGAAAAAACGGATGCATTCTACGCTACCGACGCGATTTGCTATATCGATCGCCGTGTGAGTGGAGTTATGTTCTTGATCCAAATCATCTCTTTTAACGACGGTCAGGTTTTCTAATATTTTTTCGTGTGGCGGAAATTTCTGCTCATTATCCGTATAGCCATGTACACAAAACCCAAGGGTGGATGGTACAGCTTCGTCATAAAAATCATTTGCAAAAAAGGATAAAAAAGCGAGAACTGCAGTACTATCGACTACAATAGGACCGGTGATGTTATTAGAATCATAAAATTCAATAGTTGATGAAACATGTATGATGCTCATATCATGATTATGCGATCGCACTAGAGTGAATTTGGAGCCCGTAGTTTTACTTGGAACAAGATGATCTAACGTTTTTTTAGCTTCATTTTGAGTAAAGGGTGCGCCGATAGCATAATGTAACCTAGGGCGGCGATAAGTGACTGTGCCCGATGACTCAGTTCTAAAACGAACAAATCCTTCACAGTCCCCTTGTTCATGCGTAGTATAATCTCTAATTGAATGAATAGAGTTCAACGCAGACACAAGAAAAATAGCATCTTTGAGTCTACTATCGGTTAAAGAAGAAGTTTCATCCCAACTTGAAAAAAACTCAAAGAGTTCTTTTAATTTTGTCCAATCGATTATATCGCTACCTTTAGTTTGAGAGCCTGGTAACACGCCTGTTTTCACGCAAGCAACTAATATAGCAAATCCATTACATGCCCCAACGGTATGAAGATCTTCCATAGCATGATAATCATCAGGAAAATGTTTTTGATAAACTGCGCGAAGTTTTTTTGTAATATGTGCTTGTTGAAAATTAGGGTGTGTTAAAATTTTATTAACTTGAGCATTAATTTTTTGTAACCAAGTAATATCTGCTCTTCCTGCTTCAGTTTTGGCTTCTTGATTTAGCTTTTGTTGATGGCTTTGCAACCACGCATGGGCAAGCTGTGCATTTGCCAAATTGTTACAATAGCCATAAAAAAGTGCGTCAACAGCTGTTGGTTCACAATTGTTAAGTTTAAAGTGCGCCTTTAAGCGATCGCTGGCTGTTCTTCGTCTCATTAGCATGCGGTGTTATCTCTAATTGAGTAAATCCGTTCGTGGTGAGGAGCCCACGAAGTGGGCGTCTCGAACCATGGTGACTTTAAAACCCTTCGAGACGCGCTTCGCGCTCCTCAGGGCGAACGGTTGAATTTTTGTCGTGTACAGATCTATTGGCCGAATATTACACTATTTGGTCAATAATTGAAAATAAAAAAATAACCTAAATAGTCAATTAGTTGCATATGTTTAATACGCTAATAAGATACAATTTCAATCTTGCTCTTCATCCTCCGAATCATCTAGTGGTAAGGAAACATTTTCTAAGAATGCTCTTACACCTTGATAATCAATTTTACCACTTGCCAAGACAGGCACCTCTGGCAAGAAAAGAATTTTTCGCGGCAAGCCAAGCTCAGGAATTCCAGTGAGTTTAAAATGTTTTAGAATTTCACTCTGTGTTGCATTCTCACGATTTGTCAGCAGCACAATTTGTTCACCTTTGCGTGGATCCGGCACGCTCATCACAGCATGCTGCGCTTCAGGCCATAAGTGATGGATTGCTGTTTCGATCGCACCCAATGAAACCATTTCGCCACCGATTTTAGCAAATCGTTTCGTGCGACCTTGAATTGTAATGTAACCGGCTCGGTCAATTGAAACAATATCACCCGTATCATGCCAACCATCTTGCAGAGGTTGGATGACGCCAGGCTGATCTGACATCATGTAGCCCATCATAATATTGGGGCCGGATACAAATAAACGCGCACCGACAGAAATTCCTTCGACGGGGCGCAATTCATAGCGAATACAAGGTAATAAACGACCAACGGTTTCTGCTTTATATTGCATGAATGTATTTGTTGCCAATACAGGTGCAGCTTCCGTTGCACCGTAACCTTCCAATAGACGAATGCCAAACTTCATTATCCATTGACGACGAGTTTCTTCGCGTAACTTTTCAGCGCCGGCAAAAATATAGCGCACACTGTAAAAATTATAAGGATGAGCGTATTTTGCGTAACCCGTTAAAAAAGTATCAGTGCCGAAAATAATTGTGGCATCACTGCTATAACAAAGCTCTGGCACTATGCGGTAATGCAATGGGGAAGGGTACATAAATACGCGCATCCCAGAAATAATAGGTAACAGTGTCGCACTGCTTAAACCAAATGCATGAAACATGGGTAGGGCATTAAACACTCTATCCGTTGGTCCAAAATCAATGCGTGACAGTAATTGGAAGCGATTTGACTGAATATTATAGTGACTTAATACAACGCCTTTTGGTTCACCTTCGGAACCTGACGTGAATAATACAACCGCAGGCGATAAATTAATTTCCTGTTCGTTATTTTTATTAATGGAGTTGATAAAACGATAATAAGTTTGTGGGAAATAAGCAACGATAGAACCGAGTGTTTTTTCCACAAAATTAATTTTTTTGCGGATATCTTCTAAATAAATAATGGTTAATCCTTCGGCAATCAAACCACTAATAATAGGCTGCAAATTTGCAACATTGACGAAACGGCGTGAAGTGACGATGGATTTTAATTTTGCTGTACGGCAAGCGGAAATAATATTTTTTAAGCCAGCAGTGAAATTTAGCATGGTAGGAACACGACGATAGGCTTGTAATGCAAAAAATGCCACGACTGCACCAACAGAGTTTGGTAACAAAAATCCAACATATTCTCCGCGTTTAGATTTTCTTGCTAATTTTCTGCCAAGCACAAAGCTCGCTAAAATCAACCGTTGATAATTCAACGGTTGTTGCTCGATATCTTCTACAACGACGTGCTTTCTGCCATGGATAGAACGCGCATTAATCACTGATTGAAAAATTGTTTCGAATCGATTGCTACTCAAAAACAATGAGTCCGTCATGATATCGTAAAGCTGTGCGCTAATGAGTGATCGGCGGCGACGTCCAGTGAGTGATTCAGGTAGTTTGAAAGAACGCGGTTCCAATATGGTGATCGTGATTTTTGGAAACCAGCGCAACTTCACTTTTCCTTTTAGGTAGGAAAAATAAGTGTATTGCGCACCATCAATTCGTACTGGTAATAATTGTGCGGAGGCTTTGTCTGCGATTAAGCCTGGGCCTTCGTAAATTTTCATTAATGCCCCAGTGACCGTGATACGTCCTTCAGGGAATATCACTACGCGTTTATCTGTACGCAAATATTCAATCAATGATTTTGCTGCCATCGGATTCACTGGATCGATGGGGAATGTATTCACTAATTTCAGAAACAACTGCACCCAGCGTTTTTTTGCATATTCCGTATGAATGGCGAACGTTAATTTATCCGGCAAAAATGCGGCTAACAACATCGCATCTAGAAAGGAGGTGTGATTTGCAATGATCAAGACACGATTGCCAGCTTTGTTATAATTTTCTAAGCCGCGCACTTCGACACGATAAAGTGTTTTGCATAACCAAATTAAAGCTGATTTCACTAATTCTTCGGGCAGTAAATTGCAAATATAGATGGCGACAAAGACGTTTGCGAGTGCAACTACGAGGAAAACTTGTGTCACAGAAAAATGCAGCAGTAGCATCACACTTGTTGCAGCGGCAGCAACCACCATAAAGAGAGCGTTAATAATATTATTGCTCGCGATAGCGCGTGAGCGATGTTCCGGTTCACTTTCATGCTGCAAAATTGCATATAACGGGACAGTGTAGACGCCGCCGCAAACTGCCAATAAAAATAAATCAATCAATATTCGCCAATCAGCACCATGTGCTAAAAATTCACTTAGGGTTATGAGATGGTCTGGCTGTGAAAATCCGTGTTGGCTTGCGAGGACAAGATCAATACCAAATATTGCCATAGCAAGAGCTGCTAATGGTACATAAGTAGCTTGAATCTTACTCTTTAATAACCGATTACAGAGCAGAGAACCGACACCAATGCCTAGTGTAAAAAATGTTAAGAACAATGTGACAACGGATGAGCTTGCACCAAGAATATTTTTTACATAAGAAGGAAGTTGCGATAGGTAAGTTGCGCCCACCAGCCAAAACCATGAAATTCCTAATACGGTGAGATAAAGCGTGTCATTTTTGCGTAAATTAGCGATGATTTTTTTGCTTTCAGTAAGGAGATTAAAATTGAGCGTTAATTGTGGCGAAGCAGCTTCAGAGCGAGGAATCCACAGGCTGGTCACATAGCCCGTGAGTGCCATCAAAAATACAACCAGTGAAACTAATGTTTGGCCGGCGTGTAACATCGCTAAAACACCGCCGATCATTGTGCCGACTAATATTGCTACGTAAGTGCCGGTTTCCAGTAATGCGTTGCCAGCAATTAATTCATCAGATGCAAGCGCGTCAGGTAAAATTGAATATTTCATTGGGCCAAAAAAAGTTGCCTGTGTGCCTAACAGAAATAAAGCAAACATTAATAACGATACACTGTGCGCATAAAATCCAACAATGATAAAAAGCGACAGCATGATTTCAGCAAGCTTGGTATAACGAATTAACTGCGATTTCTCGAATTTATCAGCTAACTGTCCGGCTAGGGACGAGAATAAAAAAAATGGCAGTATAAATATGCCGGCAGCAACGGTAATTAAGACTTCTGGATTATAATTTAGCTGGTTTGATAGCGTATAGGTAATTAAGATGACTAACGCATTTTTGAATAAATTATCATTAAACGCGCCCAAAAATTGCGTCAAAAATAACGGTAAAAAGCGTCTGACTTTTAGCAAACTTAGCTGATTCACTATCATGTTTCTAGCGTCCTTTTATCACTTTTAGTATCACTGTGTGAAGATTAAATGAATATGGGGCTGTGATCAAATCTAATTATTGGTTGTTGATGACAGGGACCAAACTCTAGAAGATAATGATGACGCATATCCAAATTAACAGGGAGTTTTTTGATGAAACTATATTATTCCAAGGGCGCTTGCTCATTAGCTGTAAGAATTGTTATTAATGAGCTAGGTTTAAAATGTGAATTCGAGTCAGTCAATCTTAAGACAAAACAGACCGAGTCAGGCGGTGATTTTCTCTCTATTTCGCCTAAGGGCGCCGTACCCGTATTAGCTATTGATAAGCACGAAGTATTGACCGAAAACTCGATCATTCAGCAATATTTGGCAGATACTCATAAAGCCGCTCATTTGCTTCCGCCGGTGGGTGATTTTAAACGTTATCGTGTCTTAGAGTGGCTCAATTTCATTAGCACAGATATACACAAAGGGTTTGGGCCATTGTTCGATCCCTCAATACCACAAGAGTTAAAAGATAGTATTTTTATCCCTAATATCAAGAAAAAGCTCAAGTTTATCGAGCAGCATTTAGCAAAAAACAATCAATTTCTAGCAGGCGATCATTTCACCTTACCAGATGCTTATCTTTACGTTATGTTGGTTTGGTCGCGGCATTTTAAAATTGATATAGCTGAGCTGCCTCATTTGACAAAGTATTTTTCTTCATTAAATCAAAGACCTGCGATCATGCAATCATTGAAAGAGGAAGGGTTTTAGTAAAAATAGAGGCTGAAATAGATAAGGGATAGGCGATCGCCCATCCCTTGGTGATTAAAACTATTATTCTTCGACGACAGATACTTCTTCAGCTTGTGGGCCTTTCTGTCCTTGCGTAACGTTGAACTCTACGCGTTGACCTTCTTCTAGTGAACGATAACCTTCACCGACGATAGCGCGGAAGTGAACGAATACATCTTCACCTTGGTCTCTTTGAATAAAACCAAAACCCTTGCTATTGTTGAACCATTTAACGGTTCCTTTTTCACGTGCCATAAATACACACCTTCAAGTAAATTTAACAAACGCTCCAAATACTCTTTGAAGCAACCCGTCAAGTGTATCAGATAATTTACCCACAAGCGAAGTAATTTAACTCAATAGGCCCTTAAACTCATGACCGGCTACTTTCAGGTTGGCTAGGATGGTTGGTTCGCTCCGGGCGCGACATCCATGTCGCTTTGGATTTCATCCTGAAATCAGTCGCTGCCCAACCATCCTAGCCAACCTGAAAGTAGCCGGTCATGAGTTTAAAAGTTGAATAGTCAGTGGGTTAGCCCTAAAATCCTCACTTTCATATAAGTCATATTGAGAATCTGATGAAAAAGGTTAATTCTAGCTTGGCAAGTATCGTGTCCATGTTAAATAGTGAAGAATATCAAGACGGCACTTCGATTGGGGCTAAGTTGAATATCACCCGCAGTGCAGTATGGAAGGCGATTAAGAAGCTTGAGCATTATGGGGTGATAATCGATTCCATGAAGAGCAAAGGTTATCGTCTGCCTGAGCCACTGATTTTGCTTAATAAAAAACAGATTAAGCAGCATTTAGAGAATAAGAATATTGTTATTGATGTTTTTGAGACACTGACTTCTACTAATGATTATTTGAAAGAGTTTCGCCGTGAAAAAAAACCGCGCGTTTGTTTAGCTGAACAACAAACTAAGGGGCGGGGAAGATTAAATCGATCGTGGCATTCTCCCTTTGGCAAAAATATTTATTTTTCTTTTATGTACCCATTGGAAAAAGACATCAGTGAATTGGCGGGTTTAAGTCTGGTCGTCGGACTCGCGATTGTGAAAACATTAAATAATTATCAGTTACCCGACGCGTTACAAGTAAAATGGCCGAATGATGTTATTTACCAACAAAAAAAACTAGCCGGCAGTTTGATTGAAGTGCAGGCGGAAACGCACAATATGTGTCATGCAATCATCGGAATCGGCATTAATATAAATATGCTGCAAGATGATAATGAAATTACTCAGCCATGGATCTCGTTGCAAAAAATGTGTCAAAAATATATTGATCGTAACCAGCTGTGTGCCGCATTAATTGATAATTTGGTTTTCTATCTCACCCGATTTGAGCAACATGGGTTGAGTGATTTTTTAGATGAATGGAAATTGGCAGACAGTCTTTTTGATAGAGAAATTAATTTGAAATGCGGGCAACGTAAAATTACTGGGCGAGTTCAAGGGGTGAATGCGCAAGGGCATTTATTGTTGCAATTACCTGAAGGAAAAACACAGGCATTTTCATCAGGTGAAGCTAGCATTTTAAAAAATGGATAAAACTAGTGGTTCACGTTGTTGCGCTTACCACTGTCATTTTTTGCGGAATTCCCATTCCAGAAAACTTTTTTTTATAGAAGTAGAAAAACACCACTGGAAGAATCATTGCAACAATTCCGCTAGTAAATACTATTTCATAATGAGCGGCGCTGCCTACATTGATACCTTCTGGCGGAATAAATCCTACAATCAACGTCACAATGCAGCCAAATAATCCTAACAAACAAACCACCCACATGCCAACAATTCCACCAGGGATAGTAAATGCTTTCGCCTTTGATGAGAGCTTGTATTTTAGCGCTATCGCAGCAGCGAACATTAATACATACATCAACACATACAATTGCGTGCTTAAATCTGTTAATAACCAATATGAACCATTCACGCTCGGCATTAATAAAAACGCTAAACAAATAACAGTAACTAAAGTAGCTTGCGTAATTAATAAATTACTTGCGACACCATGTTTATTTTGTTTTGTTAAAAATTTAGGAAGATAACCACTTTGTGCAGCTTGTAATAATCCTCTAGCAGGAGAAATAACCCAGCTAGTCATACTGCCTAAACTGCCGATTAAAATCATCCCGGTTAAAATTGGAATTAACCAGCTGATATGATAAGCAGCGAAAAAATTAGTAAATGCTTGCATAACACCTGAAACTAAATTGATTTGATTTTTGGGTAACACCAGCGCAATCGCGAGAGACCCCATGATCATGGTAAACAATATCCAGACAACGGAAAGAAATAAGGCTTTGGGAAATGTTTTTTGCGCTTGATTAACTTCTCGAATGTGTACTGTCGCTAACTCCATGCCTAAAAATGAAGTCATAATCGCAGTTAATGAAATCCAGTTTTCAGAACTGGAAAAAGATGGGATCAGTGTTGCAGCCGTAAAATGAATTTGTAACGGCTTACCTAAGAACAACCAAACAATCGCGAGAAAAATGATTAACGCCATGGGAATTACCATGCCGATCAAAGAGCAAACGTTAGCAAATCGAGCGGAAGTATGAATACCTTTCAAATTGATAATCGTAAGAAACCAAAAGGTTGACAGAATGATGGTGACCAAACAAAGTTTGTTTTGTGCTAATTGCGGGTCAATGAAATAAGTGGCAGTACCTGCAATAAATGAGAGGATCGTTGGGAACCACACCATAGTGTTGATCCATTGCAGCCAAATCGACAACAGGCCCATTTTTTCGCCGAAAGCAGAGTGCACCCAATGATAAATGCCGCCTCTTTCTGCATTTTCAGTTGAGGATAATTCAGCGGAAACCAAAGCAGCCGGAATTAAGAAAACGATGGCCGACGTAATAAAAAAGAAAATCAGCGAGCTACCAAACAATGCTGTTGTCGGTAAATTTCTGATACTATCGATTGCTCCAGTGATTAATAGCACTAATGCAATGGTAGTTAAGCCTTTTTTGTTCGCGGATTTATTCATCAATTTCATCCTCAATGGGTGTTTTCTTTAGTTTCGGTATTATAAGCCTAATTTAAATAGCAATATAATGAATTAATTTGCTAAAGTGATCATTAATATTGAGTTTACATGGATCATGTAGGCTACCCAATTTTGACAAAAAATGTTAGCGTAGCAACCTAATTTAAGGAGAGTTTCATGACAGGGACATTATTATTTTCAGTATCTAATGGTATCGCAACCATTAGTTTTAATCGCCCAGCGGCGATGAATAGCTACAACAAAGAAATGGGTGAAGAATTAGAGGAGATCACTGAACAAGTTAAAACAGACGCTTCAATTCGAGCGGTTTTACTGAATGGCGCAGGCCCCTTATTTATGGCGGGCGGTGATATCCAATTCTTTCATGATGGGCTAGATAAAATGCCGTCGGGTGTTATGAAAATCGTGCGCACCCTCAATGCTTCCATTCTAAACTTAATGCACATGCCAAAGCCTGTTCTTGCTAGCGTTCATGGTTCATGTGCAGGGGTCGGTATGAGTTTTATAATGGCGTGTGATTTAGTCATTGCAGCAGAAAACACTAAATTTACGATGGCATATAGCGGTATTGGAATTGTTCCAGATGGCGGGGCAGGATTTAATTTGCCACGCATTGTTGGACCTAAAAAAGCACTCGAGTGGATTTTCTTCCCTGATTTATTTGATGCTCGCACGGCTGAATTACATGGCTTGGTGAATTGGGTTGTACCCCAGGATAAATTGGCTGCTGAAACGCAGATCATTTTGAATCGTCTGGCGCATGGGCCAACACAATCTTATGCGCATGCAAAGCGGCTCGTGAATGAAAGTTGGCAATGCGGGATTGAAACCCATTTAGAACGAGAAGGCAGAGCGTTTGAAGCATGCAGTGTGACAGCCGATTTTAGAGCGGGTGTGACTGGGTTTTTAAATAAGAAAAAACCAGAGTTTATTGGGAAGTAGTTAGTGCGTGTCCTCATTTCATTTGCTGATTTTGACGGGGCCCCATCGCTACGGGTATCCCACAGTGCAAGCACTGCGGGAGCCCTCCCTACCGCTCAGCCCCATCAAAATCAGCAAATGAAATGAGGACACTAAGTCAAAATTGGTTTTTTCTTCGCTGTCCGATGCCGCTCGCGCAACTGAACGTCGATATATTTATCTGTGGTCGCGCTCGAGCTATGACCCGCATCGTCCCGCACATGTTCTCGCGGGCGATGCTTCACATCATCTGAAATTCCTGTGTGTCGCAGCCAATGTACTGTCGCTTCATTTAATGCATCTGCTTCTTCCGTGTGCCCATCATCCTGCAAGCTTGCCATCGCATTATCAAAACAAGTCTGTACAATTTCTCTGATATACGTGGTACTGGTGATCGGACCTTTCCCTTTTGTGCGCAATAACAAAGGAGCATTATCTGCTGGGGAAGGTAACAGTGATAATCCTAAAAATTTACGATAACGTTTTAATCCCTCAAGCATGGCGTCACTGACAGCGATTTGCCGTTCTTTATTTCCTTTACCAACTGTCAAAAACCACCAGTTACCATCTTGATCACGATAAAAATCACACATTTTTGGCGTCCAGCGTGCGCTGGCAGCAAGCTCAGAAATTCGCAAATACATCGCATATAATGCGGTCATAATAAATAAAGTTCGTTCATGCTTATTTGGATTTTGCTCCGCCATATTTTTTGCCGTGTTTATTACATAATCCCATTGCAACTCAGTTAAACGACGAATGCGGGCATGGCTCTGTTGTTTACGTAAAAATTGGCTTTTTTGGCGTATTAATGCCACTGGATTCATGAAAACATATTCTTCTTGCAACAGGTAATTATAAAACGTGCTTAATATTGCAAAAGATTCCTTGACTGCACCTTGAGATAAGGCAAAATTTTTAGTATCAGGTAATTTTCCTTTGCGATGAGCTGCTTTTGAAATAGTTGCTACAAAAGGACGCCACGTTGGATTTGGAATTCTCTGATCGTCTTTATCAATAAATCGAGCGACTTTTTTAGTCCCAATCCATTCTTTCGGCGGGTTTTGGCAAAATCGAATAAAATTTTCGATGTCTTCTCTTTTTAGTTGAGACAAGGTTTTTTCAGCGACAATCCAACACCAATGTAATAAACGCTCAATTTCACGGCGATATGAATTAAAGGTTCCTACACTGCCGATATAACATTTTAAAAAACCACGCGCTTTTTCTAGGTCTTTTTGATTAACCTTGTCATGATGAATAGCAGAATTGTGATTAATAAATTCGAGCGCATCGAATAATGCTAACGGCGAAAGATATTCCATTTATTTCTCATCCAGTATTTTAATCTTTTGTGATTATTATTATAATAACTTGTTTTAGAGAAATGTCTTGGTATTTTTTAAAGGATAATCAAATGAAAATCTGGCAATCAGAAATAAGTTTGCAATCGCTTACTGCACGCGGCAAAAATACCATGATAGAGCACCTTGGCATTGAGTTTATCGAAATAGGCGATGATTTTCTCACTGCACGAATGCCGATTGATAATCGAACCAGACAACCACTAGGGATTATGCATGGCGGTGCTTCTTGTGCATTAGCAGAAACAGTGGGGAGTACAGCAGCAAATTGCTGCGTTGATATCGAAAAATTTTATTGTGTTGGACTTGATATCAACACAAATCACATTCGTTCTATTCGCGATAGCTTTGTCATTGGCACAGCAAAACCTTTCCACTTGGGTAAATCAACGCAAGTATGGGGTATTGAAATTGTCAATGAACAAAAACAGTTAATATCCATCAATCGTTTAACCATGGCCGTATTGGCACGTAAAATCTAGGAATTAGCGGTAACAGGTTTATAAATAAGTCATTAAATCCAGTGTGGTCGTGTACGTATTACGCTCGAAAAATGTGGTGCTTTTTTCAAACTCTAGACCAAGCACAAAATTATTTTTTGTTAATGGGCGTGACACACTCAGCGCCCATGAATTATTTAATCCAGAAAGTGACTGCAATAAATTATCGTAACCAGGAAAAGGTGTTTCAATTCGTCTTAATTTAAAGGCCTTGCTATGACCTAACCCAAAAGTGGTATCCTTGCCAGCAATATTGGGTGTGTAGTTTAGCGCAACAGCATAAGCTTTTGGTTTATCATCATTGAGGCCAACTTTTTTGTGCCCAAAAGTATATTCACCACTCAACGAAAACAGCAGGTAGGTGACACTTGCATTCCAATCTACTACCGCGCCCAGGTTGTCTCCCAAAAGACTCACACGTTGATTTTTTGAGACGGTTGGATTACCCGTGCTATTGGTTTTAAGATCAGTTAAGTAGCCTGCACCGATTGTATAGCTATAGTTGTCTGAATCTTTATTGTAAAAGAAATTATACACAAAATGATTATCGTGATTGACTTCATCACTATACATCGTGGCATCTGCATTCCAGCCATTTTTGTTATACCCTAAACTAAGCTGCGGTGATTGTGTTGGGTCAAAATAGGCAGTTGTTAGGGGAGTGTCCCATGGTCCGCTACCGCTAAAAACACCGAATGGAATACTGTTAATACCAAATGTAAGGAAAAAGGGTAGAGCATCCAAATTACCTAATAAGATAAAAGCATGTGGAAGGTATACATAATCGCCATTGGGATCATTTCTACCAATATGACTTTCTGCAAGAGAGAAAAAAGTCGTTGCCCAGCTACTGACATTTTCCATGACATCCCCTGTTGCTTGCGTGAAGTAAAATCCATTGCCAGCCCCATAAAATCCTGGTGGTGTGGTTTCCACTCTATCACCGTGCCAATTCTGAAAATCCAGTTGTAACAACCCGCCTAAAATGAGATCGGCATGATCAAACTGTTTTTTTGCTTGTAGGATTTGTAATGAATAGGTGCTAGGTGAGAATTGTTCAAAGAACACATCTTGAGATTGATCCAAAACAATTCGACCTTTTGGATGTTGAGGATCAGCATAAACCGTGCATGAGCATAGAAAAGCAGCCACTCCAATAAACTTCATTATCCTCATCCATGATTTCCTTTTAATCTATTGCAAAAACCAAATTCTGACATTTATAAAGGCAAATAGCCATTGATGATAAAATATATTCCTATAAGTACTTCAGTTTTGTCTCAAAAAATGGTAAAACTGCGGGAATTTGTCTATATATTCTTAGGTAATATAAATTATATGAAAATGGTACCTGGAAAAATCACATTAGAAACGGGCGAGTTTTTTTTTGGCCAAATTCCTGAGTCTCAACAGAGTTGTTTCGGCGAAATAGTCTTTAGTACAGGAATGGTGGGGTACGTAGAATCACTAACAGACCCTTCTTATGCAGGACAAATCCTCACTTTTACTTATCCTTTAATCGGCAATTATGGCGTTTCCGACCCTTCCAGCTGGGAATCTAAGAAAATCCACGCGAAAGGCGTCATTATGTCGGAAATAGAGCATCATTATTCCAACCATAGTGCCACGCGTTCCTTCCCTAATTGGCTGGAAGAACAGGGCATTCCTTTTATTACTGGGGTTGATACACGCGCATTAACTGCACGCCTGCGAGTCAGCGGTGTTACACCTGGCGTCATTAGCCGACAAGATGTTAACCCAAAAGAATTCGAGGATTTTTCAGGAATTCACTGGGTTAAGCAAGTTTCCATCAAAAAGCCTGAAATAATGGGTGAAGGCGAAAAAGAAGTGATTGTGGTCGATTGCGGTATTAAGGAAAACATTATTCGCTGCTTGTCACAATATCCCATTCGCATTAAGCGCGTGCCTTACGATTATGATTACAGTAATGAATCGTTCGACGGCGTCTTCATTTCAAACGGTCCTGGCGATCCAATGCATTGCAAAGAAACCATCGCTATCTTGAAAAAAGTGTTACTCAAGAAAAAGCCTGTCTTTGGAATTTGCCTTGGGACACAATTATTGGCGCTTGCGGTCAATGCGAAAACCTATAAATTACCTTTCGGACATCGTTCGCATAATCAACCTTGCATGGATTTAACCAGCGAGCGTTGCTATTTAACATCACAAAATCACAGTTACGCAGTCGACGAAAAAACCTTGCCGGCTGATTGGGAAGTGACATTCAGAAATTTGAATGATCAAAGTGTAGAGGGAATTGCACACAAACAGTTACCGTTTTTTGCGGTCCAATTTCATCCTGAAGCGGCACCTGGACCATGCGATACACAATGGTTATTTAAAAAATTCTACGAATTATTGTAATGGAGAACTATGCGTTTTAACGGCAAAAAAGTTTTAATACTAGGCTCGGGCGGACTACGGATTGGACAAGCCGGTGAATTTGATTATTCCGGTTCACAAGCTATTAAAGCATTAAAAGAAGAAGGGATTAGAACCATTCTTGTCAACCCTAACATCGCGACGGTACAAACAGATTCACAAATGGCAGATGATGTTTATTTGCAGCCGCTTAACAGGGACATTGTGTCACGCATTATTGAAAAAGAACAACCCGATGGAATTTTACTCGGTTTCGGCGGACAAACAGCGCTCAATATCGGTTTATTACTCGATGAAACTGGCGTACTGAAGAAAAATAATGTCACGGTATTAGGTACACGCGTTGCAGCAATTCGCCAGACTGAAGATAGAGACATATTTAAAAATGAATTAGAAAAAATTGGTGTGAAATCACCGAAAAGTATTTGTGTCACAACTGTAGCTGATGCATTAGACGCTGCAGAACAAATTGGTTTTCCAGTCATGATGCGCTCCGGATTTTCATTGGGCGGTTTAGGTTCGGGTAAAGTCAGCTCTGCTGATGAATTGAAAAAACGCGTGCAAGAATGTCTTTCAGCCGCACCACAAATTTTAATTGAAGAGTATTTATTTGGCTGGAAAGAATTTGAATATGAAATTGTGCGTGATTCTGCTGGCAATACCCTCACTATTTGTAATATGGAAAATCTGGATCCAATGGGTGTGCATACCGGTGAAAGTATAGTAGTTGCACCGGCGCAAACCTTAACAAATCCAGAACATCAATTTTTACGGAACACAGCAATAAAAGTTGCTAACCACTTCGGCATTTTAGGTGAATGCAATATTCAATATGCTGTCAACCCTGCAAACGGTGATTATCGCGTCATTGAAGTGAATGCAAGATTATCACGCTCAAGTGCACTGGCATCAAAAGCGACGGGTTATCCGCTTGCATTTGTCGCAGCAAAATTATCGTTGGGCTATTTGTTACATGAAATTATCAATGGTGTAACACAAAAAACCTGCGCGTACTTTGAGCCAGCATTAGATTATTTAGTTGTGAAAATTCCGCGTTGGGATACACAAAAATTAAAAAGCGCAGATCGAACCATCGGTACAGAAATGAAGAGTGTCGGTGAAGTCATGGGAATTGGCCGCTCATTCCCAGAGGCATTACAAAAAGCCGTTGGTATGTTAAATATTGGCGCGACATGTCTCAGCGATTATCCCCACCGCATTGAAAAATGTGAGCATGAAATTAAAAACCCAACCGATAGACGTTTATTTGCACTTTACCAATTTTTCATGAAAGGCGGTACAGCTGCTGAAGCGCATCACTTAAGTCAAATCGATTCGTGGTTTTTAACGCGCATCGCTGATATTGCAGAATGTGAAAAAAGCTTGAAAACTGAATCACTCACGACAGAGCAATTACGCTTTGCGAAACAAATGGGCTTTTCAGATCGCGCATTGGGTTATTTAACCAATGAAAAAGAAGCGAATATTCGTAAACAACGTATTGCAGCGGGCATTGTTCCTGTCGTAAAACAAATTGATACGCTTGCGGGTGAATTTGCAGCTCAAACAAACTATTTATATTTAACTTATCATGGATCTGAGCACGACATTAATCCATCCGAAGAACGCCCTATTATTATTTTAGGATCGGGCCCATATTCCATTGGCTCATCAGTTGAATTCGATTGGTGCGCGGTAAATACCTCACGCACACTAAGACAATTGGGTAAAACAGCCATTTTGATCAACTCAAATCCTGAGACCGTATCAACTGATTATGACGAATCAGACCGTCTGTATTTCGAACAATTGTCACTTGAGCGTGTGCAAGATATCGCGGATTTTGAAAAATCCATGGGAATTATTGTGTCGGTTGGTGGTCAAGTCGCAAATAATTTAGCGTTACCATTAGCGCAATCAGGATATTATTTATTAGGCACCACCGCAAAAGATATTGATCGTGCAGAAAATCGTGAAAAGTTTTCCGCATTGTTGAATGAACTCAATATCGATCAACCTGCATGGCAAAGTTTAACTAGCTTAGATAGCGCGAAAAAATTTGCCCGCGATATTGAATATCCAGTTTTAATTCGACCTTCATATATTTTATCAGGTGCTGCAATGAATGTTGCCTATGATGATAAAATGTTGGAACGATATTTGCGTCAAGCATCCTTAGTTTCACCTGAGCATCCAGTTGTGATTTCTAAATTTATTTTAGATGCAAAGGAATTAGAAATTGACGGTGTTGCAAGTCATGGTGAAATTATTATTGAAGCTATCAATGAGCATATCGAAAATGCCGGTGTTCACTCAGGTGACGCAACATTGGTACTGCCGCCACAAAATTTATATTTAGAAACGATTCGCCGCACGAAAAAAATCACGCGCCAAATTGTCAAGGCATTAAATATTACCGGACCATTCAATATCCAATTCATCGCGAAACATAATAAGATTCAAGTGATCGAATGCAATTTGCGTGCATCACGCTCGTTTCCATTCGTTTCAAAAGTAACCAATCATAACTTAATTGAAATTTCTACTAAGGCGATTTTAGGGATTTTACAAACCGGACGCTATAACACGCTTGAGTTAGATTACGTGGGAGTGAAAGCACCGCAGTTTTCTTATCAACGCTTGAAAGGTGCTGATCCTGTGGCGCATGTTGAAATGGCATCAACTGGCGAAGTGGCTTGTCTTGGTGAAGATTTATTAGATGCTTACTGGCGCGCATGGTTGTCATCAGAGCAGACGATTGAAAACAAAAACATTTTGATTTCAATTTCTGATCATTACAAACCAAAATTATTGCCTTACTTGAAAAAACTCGATGCACAAAAATGGCGGATTTATAGCACCGAAGGAACGCACTCATTTTTATTTAAAAATGGTGTAGCTTCTTATTTCGTCTATAAAACAACTGAACACAGTGAGCCGAATATCCAATCAATCATTGCGCAGCACAAAGTAGATTTAATTATCAATATTCCAAGCAATATGAAATCAGGCTCAAATTCCGATGGTTATCAAATTCGAAGAGCCGCGATCGATCATCATATTCCACTGATTACGAATCCTCAAAAAGCGCTGATTATGCTGCAATGCTTGATTAGTTTAAAAGACGTTGAGCTTCCCGTTCGTTCGTGGAATGAGATTGTTCATAACCAAGCTTCCTCGCCATCATTACTACAAGGTGTTGTATGACAGAAAATATACTGTTTCAACGAAGTATTATCTCGACACAAAATATTTCATTGAAAGAATTAGAATTGATTTTTGCTACGGCAAAAAAATTCAAAGAAAATAAACAACAGCGCTTGTTGGACAACAAAATTATAGCGCAATGTTTTTTTGAACCGTCAACACGCACGCGTTTATCGTTTGAAACGGCTGCTCTGCGTCTAGGTGGCGCAAATATAGGTTTTTCTAGCGACGAATCATTGTCTGTACAAAAAGGTGAGACGCTTTATGACACGATTAAAGTGGTCTCAGGATATGCGGATTTAATTGTTATTCGCCATCCGCGCGAAGGTGCAGCAGCCTTAGCAAAAGAAGTGGCCAGTTGCCCAGTCATCAATGCAGGTGATGGCGCAAACCAACATCCGACACAAGCTATTTTAGATCTTTTTACCATTCAAGAATGCCAAAAAGATATTAATGGCTTATCAATCGCTCTGGTTGGAGATTTAAAATATGGCCGCACTATCCATTCTTTCATACAATTATGCGCGTTATTTGATGTAAGACTTTATTTGGTTTCACCAGAAAGCTTGTCATTACCCGATGAAATGTGTGATAGCTTAAAGAAAACTGGCGTACGATTTTCTTTCCATCAAAGTTTGGAAGAAGTCATTCCGAAAGTTGATGTCATGTATTTAACGCGGATTCAGCAAGAACGGTTCAGTGCATCGGAATATGCTTTCGTACGCGATAAATTTATCACTACGGCCAACTTACTCACTAAGGCAAAACCTAATTTGAAAATTTTACACCCGTTGCCGCGCGTGAATGAAATTGAACGCGACGTGGATAATACCCCTTACGCCTATTATTTCCAACAAGTTGCTAATGCTGTTCCAGTACGGCAAGCCTTATTAACATTAATTTTGAATGAGCAATTACCATGAGTGAAACCTTACCTGTTTCAGCCATTAAAAATGGCACCGTGATTGATCACATCGCTGCGGGACAAGCTTTTCGCATTATTCGCTTGTTATCCCTGCAAAATAGTAATAACAAAGTAACGATTGGATTACACTTACCAAGCAAACGATTTGGTAAAAAAGATTTAATTAAAATTGAAAGCCGTGTATTAACTGAAAGTGAAGCAAATGAAATTGTTGTTTTTTCACCGCTCGCCACCATTAATGTCATTGAGAATTACACTGTAATCAAGAAAATCACTACGCATTTGCCAGATGTTATGAAAAAAGTTTTCATTTGCCCTAATCCAAGCTGCATCACACAAGTCGAAGCTATTGATAGCTTTTTTTATATTACGGAACAAAAGCAGCGCGTAAAGCTAACTTGTCATTATTGTGAAAAGATTTTTGATCGAGATCAACTCAAGGTAAATATCTAAAAATGATTAACATTACAAATGCAAAATCTATCGTTGGTGAAAAACAAAGTTTAACCATCAAGAGTCATCAAAACATTGAAATTAATGCGGAAGGTTTAACGATTTTTCCAGGATTAATTGACCCGCATGTCCATTTCCGCACACCAGGAATGGAGCATAAAGAAAATTGGCTGACTGCTGCAAAGGCGGCCATTTACGGTGGCTACACGACGGTATTTGACATGCCAAATACATTGCCACCGACAACCACAGCCGCATTATTAGCGGAAAAAAAATCACTGATCGATGCACAGTTAAAAGAAATTGGTATCCCACTGCGTTATGAATTATTCTTTGGTGCGGATAAATCACACCTCAGTGAAATTTACAAAGTCCGTGATGCGGTTATTGGCATCAAAGTATTTATGGGTTGCAGCACGGGTAATTTAGTGATTGATGATGACGAAAGTTTACACGCTGTTTTTGCTATTGCGGCAACACAAGATATGCTGGTTGCAGTACACGCGGAAGATGAGCAACGTATTCATGCGCGAAAACACCAATTTAAAGATGTTAAAGAATATCCTGTTCACTCAAAAATCCGTGATAAAGAAGTCGCGACTATCGCTGTTGAAAAAGCAATTTCGCTCTCTCGTATTTATAAAACAAGATTGTATGTTTTACATACGAGCACAGCTGATGAAGTGCGTCTGATCAAACAAGCAAAAAAAGAAAACTTACCTGTCTTTGCGGAAACTACACCGCATCATTTGTTCTTAAATGAAAGCGCTTATGCAACCATTAAAGGTAAAGCAGTGGTAAATCCACCCTTGCGCGAATCTAGTGATAATATTGCGTTATTTGAAGCAATAAAAGACGGCGTTATTGATACAATTGGTTCAGATCATGCTCCGCACACAGAAGCTGAAAAAGCGCGTGTATATGGCGAGTGTCCTTCAGGAATGCCAGGAATTGAAACAACATTACCGTTATTACTTGATGCTCATCATCAAGGTAAAATTTCTTTGGAAGCAATAGTGAATATCACGTCAACAAACGCACAGAAAATTTTCCGGTTACCAAAAACGGAAGACACCGTATTAGTTGATTTGAATAAAACTGCGGAAGTTGATCCTGCTAAATTAAAAACAAAATGTGGTTGGTCTTCTTTTGCCGGTAAAAAATTGCGTGGTTGGCCGGTTTATACGATTGTTAATGGGCATTGTTTTGAATTGATTTAACATGCGAAAGAAAAAAATAAACCCTTGCACTATTTAGCTGTCATTGCTTCGCTCGCGCTCGCATTGTATGTGTAGGTAATTCGTTGACAACAATTTATTAGCTCTATAATTACAACCGTCGTTGCGAGGAGCGCTTTTTGCGACGAAGCAATCCAGTCTTTGACTTTACCGTCCTAAACTATCCTCTGTCTTTCATACGGCCACTGCTTTTTATTGAATATCTACCACTAGCATAAAAGATCGCCGGATCTATGGTTTAAATGGATAGAAAATGATTTACTTAAGAAGAGCGCTGGGTAAACAGAATAATCATTGAATATATTCTGAAAAGTAAATACATTATAGGTTACTGTGCATAAGGATTAGCATATGTTTATAAATTTATTACAAACGCTCAGTGAAAAAATAAAATCTGCATTTTCTATTATTCTACCTGGCAATAAGGAAGTTAAGCTTGGTGAGCAATATGGTGATTCTGCCTTTCAAATAAGAGTTAATAATAAAAAAGGCTTAAGCGCTTTAAAATCGGGTGATGAACTTAAAATTTCTGAAGCTTATATCTATGGCGATATTGATCTTGAAGGGCATATCGATATGCTCAAGTTACTCGAGATCACCAGGCTTTTTACCAGGAATTATCCTTTTGTAATTGCTCTATCACGAATCTCATATTTTTTTAATAATCAACTGCTAATTAACAAAAAAAGTATTTCGCAACATTATGAGTTTGATAACGATTTTTATTTAATGTTTTTAGATAAAACACGAACTTATTCCCATGGTATTTTTATCGATGATAATGAATCACACGAACAAGCTGAAAATCGCAAATTAGAATTTGCTTTAACAAGTTGTCATTTATCGCCTGGACAACGAGCATTAGATATTGGGGCAGGGTGGGGAAATATAGTCGAATACGTGGGCAGTAGAGGTATTCACGTTGACGCCGTTACACTATCTGATAAGTCTGAAAATTTTATTGCTCAACTTATTCGTGAAAAAAATCTATCCAACTGTCGTGTGATGAAAATTGATTTTTTACAATATAGTTTGCCGAAGGGTGAAAAATATGATGCGCTTTTCAGTCTTGGGACACTCGAACATTTGCCGGATTACAAGCGCGCATTAAAAAAGTGTGCAGAATTATTAAAAGACGGTGGCTATGCCTATTTCGATGCATCTGCAAAAATAACCGGGGAACGCGGTAGTTATTTCATTGAGCGCCATATTTTCCCCGGCAATCACGAATTGCTTGATGTCTATAAATTTATTGAAGCTGTGCGAAATAGCCCGTTTGAGCTTATGTTTGTAAACAATGATACACATAGTTATTACCTAACGCTTATGCATTGGGCAATAAACTTAGACAAACATAAAGATGAAATTATAAAACGTTGGGGAAAAACTCTTTATCGAAAATTCCAACTCTACTTTTGGGGATGTTGTTTTGGGATGCTGCATAATGAGATACAAGCATATCGTGTCGTGCTGCGTAAGCGAGAAGCAAATTAATAAACCAGCGAATTCCGGATAAGGAATCTGTCATGCCAGCGTGCTTTTAGCTGGCATCCAGAGATTTAAAATTTAGCGCGGGACTCAGCAACTCATTTGGAAGCCGAAACATCCACAGTGCCATACGAAGTAGCACCTACATCCGTTATTCCATCAGCAGAAATAATTTCAGTTGAAACACTTGTACTAAAACTACCAACGTGATCAAGGTTCATCACAAATGATGGATTTTCACTAGAGATAAAATGCCCACCTGGTTGAAGATCAATCACATTACTGTATTCATTACATTGATCATCATCTTCATTAAGCGCAATACACACTTCGACCACGTAAGTGTATTCCTGTTCCGATTGCGTTTTATTATAGATATATCCATTTGCAGCACCATTAATTTGAATTGGTGTACTCGTGGTCCCGGCACTATGCTGAACGATAGTAGATGTATTGATATTGGTTGGATCGTGAGAAATTAATTTACCAAAATGTGATTTTTTTGTTACATCAAGTGGTTTGAAATGGACAACAAAGCTACCTGAAGATATTTCTTTGTGATTGACCAAATTGCCTTTATATATTTCGCCTGCAAAACTGTTCGCGCTCAATATTGACGCGAAAATGACACTCCCTAATATTTTTTTCACTGTGACATCCTGTATCGAGATAACAAAACAGTGTGCAGACTAATAAATGCAGCAAAATGTGTCAAGGTATTCATTTCGCTGATCGTAGTAGTTGATAGGGCACAGCACTATCACTACTAGGAGTATTATCAGGCGATGCCGCTCTATTAGTTTTATCGCGAGGAGAAGAATGCAAAGTTAGACCAGCAGAGACCGCACCTGCTATCACACCACTATTATTAGAAGCTCTCGTAATAGTAGGCGCCACAGCAGCGTTAGGCACTACTGATGCTGATCCAGCAGAAACCGCATCAGGTCTAACAGTTACTCTGAATTCCCGATTTGGTGGATAATCTTGAGGATGCCAAGTGATACCCCTTTCTCCATCTTCACCATTATAATTTTCATGCGAATAAACACATTCAGCAGATATCAAATTTCCAACTTCTGAAAGAATAAGGGTTCCCATGCTAGAAAGTAGCCCATAGGCAATACCTCTCTCTGTGTTACCATCAGGATTTGGTGTAGCAACATCTGCTAATAACATTCCACTTACTAAGAACAAGACTGCTGTTAATATTCGACTTGTCGTCACTCGTGAATAATCACGTAAGTTGTTAAACAAATTCAAATCCCCATCACAATCCCAAAAACGAGCCGCGGCCTCTGGAATAATAACGTTTGCTATAGCAACACCCATCATTGTAGATACGGTGCTCACGCCTGCGTCACCAAGCCCACGGTCCGTACCAACTGCTGAATTACGTAATAATAAAATTGAACCCACAAGTAACGAAAGTGCTGCTACCACACGATTTGTTAGCACTCGCACTCGATTTCCTCTATCGCTTAGAGCTCTATCTCTTCTAGAGAGCGCTTCACGTCTTAGCTCATCAAACATGATTTGTTTCCTTTTCTGCAAAGCTGCATAATACCTTAATGTATCGCTCTGGAAAATAATTTATTTTGATATTAAAGATAACAATTGCTAAAATATTTCCTTTTTTAAAGGACTAAATACATGTTCAAAAAAATTTTAATATTTCTATTCATCATCGCCGCCACAACAAGTTTTGCGCAGGAAATCGAAATCGATCATTTCGTAGACATTACTCATGTTTTACATTATGGCTACACAATTTCTATTTTGACGGATTTTTCTCAATGCACTACACCCAATAAAAATATGAAAAGTACAGATATCCCTACAATAATAGGCAAGTTTGAACCTAATGAAACGCAAATCAAAGATGATTCAATCGCATCTTCTATGTTGCATTTTACAATGAATAATCCAAAATATTTAAACCAACCTATCTATGAATTTGTTCGTTATAGTATTCAAAATGACGATAGCGTGACAGTAACTTATCAAGATTTAAATCCGACTAATTTCGCCGCCTTAGATTCGATTACTACACTAAATTGTAAATTAGGAACGGCGGCCAAAGTTTTTTATAGCATGTAATTAGGGTCGGTCCAAATCTCCTCAAACTGGCTACTCGCAGACTCTGTGACCCCGGGCTTAAAGCAATTTACTACTATAAATACAACGGCACACTTCCATTTATGCCCATAAAAAGTTACTATTAATGTATGTTTATGAGTACAAAAACAGCCAGATAAAGGATAAGTAATTGATTAGAAGAGCATTGTTTGAATTAACACAATGGTTGATACAAGCCAATAGAAAGCCGTTGGTACTCCGTGGCGTTCGTCAATCAGGAAAAACATGGTTAGTGCGTGAACTTGCAAAATCACAAAATAAGCAGCTCATCGAAATTAATTTTGAAAACAGACCAGAGCTTCGTTCATTGTTTACAAGCAATGATGTTAAGTTAATTTGGTCAAACCTAGAAACGCTATTGCCAGCGCCAGCTCAACCTGCTAATTGCTTATTGTTTTTAGATGAAGTGCAAGCAATGCCAGATATACTGGCGAAGCTTCGTTGGTTTTATGAATTATTACCTGAATTAGCGGTTGTTGCAGCAGGTTCACTGCTTGATTTTGTATTGCATGATCATACATTTAGTATGCCGGTTGGTCGTGTTCAATTTTTTTATTTAGAGCCCTTATCATTTTTGGAATTTTTAGAAGCAGATCAACAATCCATGTTGGTGCAGTATTTAAGAAAATCAACATTAGACAATCCGATTCCTGATGCGATTCATCAAACACTAATGACTTCAGTTGAAAATTATTGTCTTGTCGGTGGCATGCCAGAAGCGGTAAAAAATTGGATTGTAGAACATTCTTATTTACGTGTTAATCAAATTCATCAAGATTTATTAACGGCCTATCAAAATGATTTTGCAAAATATCCAACACGTATTGCACCAGAACGGCTACGTGAAGTTATGCTGACTATTCCACGTTTATTAGGAAAAAAATTCTCGTATACCCAAGTCAATCCTGACATTAAAAGTCAAACAATTGCAAATGCATTATCTTTATTAGAATTAGCGCGTGTTGTTCATCGTGTGCAATCGGTTGTTGCAGACGGCGTGCCATTGGGTGCAAAACCAAGATCGCGCTATTTTAAGATTATTTTATCTGATATTGGATTGGTTAATAGCATAACGAATTCACAGCCAGTTCATTTAAAACCACTCAAATTAGCCAATAATGGTGAAATGGCGGAACAATTGGTAGGTCAATTATTGCGGAAAAATTTTCAATTCTACCAAGACCCTGTTTTATATTATTGGCAACGTGAAGGGCAAAGTAATGCAGAAATTGATTATATCATTCAATATAACGATAAAATTATTCCCGTTGAAGTAAAGGCGGGAAGTGTGGGAAGTTTACGCTCGTTACATTATTTTATGCATGAAAGAGGATTTAAATTTGCCATACGAATTTATAGTGGTGAACCTAGTATTACACCTGTGCAGGTTACGTTAAATAATAGTGAATCGGTATCTTATCGCTTATTGTCTATTCCATTTTATTTAATTGAAGAGTTGCCTAGGTTATTGGAAAGTTTTTAGCACCTGAGGTGTTGAGAATCAATGTAAAATTGTCGCGTGACTGTGTCTACAAAGTCGGGGCAAGACCAATCTTTTGCTACTTGTCTAATTTGAACGTATTTGTCTTTGATTGAAAACGAAAATGAAGCAATAAAACACTACTGCCTGCGCCTATCACCATTCCCCACCATAATCCCGATCCCTCAAGACCCAAGGGAAATGCTAGTACATATCCTATTGGTAGCGGAATAACCCAAAAACCAATAATGGAAGCCAGTAAAGTAAACCGCGTATCCTTTAAAGCGCGTAATGCGCCAAATAAACTAATTCGTGCCGATTCTAATATTTGAAATAACGCAGCTATAAATAAAATATTACATGCTAAATGTACAGTTTGATCATAAGCTGGATTATGAATATCAAAATCCACAGAGATTAATAATTTTGGAATAATCCAATAACATATAGCAATAAAAAACATAAATGAAACAGAAAGGATAACACCTGTATATGCCGTTCTTTTTGCAGCAATCATTTGATTACTGCCGATGAGATGACCCATTCTTACAGTAACAGCTTGTGCAATACTAAATATTACACCCATTAACGGTCCCAAATATTGCATGGTGATTTGATTAGCAGCTAACGCTGGTACACTAATGGTGCCCATGATTAATACGACAGCAAAGAAAAAACCAACTTCCAGACAATACATTAAGCCCATAGGAACACCCAGATGTAAAATTTCCCTTATATAAAATGGACGATTCATAGTAAAAATAGCACGGGTATAAGACCGATAATGTTGGCTATAACATAAGAAAACAAATAAGCCGACGGCAATTATCCAATCACCGCAAGTCATTCCCCATCCTGCACCAGCAATACCTAATGCGGGCAATCCGAATTTGCCAAAGATAAATATAAAACTTAAGAAAATATAAATTGGGACCGTTAAAATATTTATCATCATAATCGTACGTGAATGTCCAAGACCTATGATTAATTCAAATAACACAATTAAAATAAATTTCGGAAGTAATCCCCAAGCCAAGGCATGCATGTATAACTGCGCTAACTCAACCAGTTTTGCGCTTTGTCCAAGCAAGGATAATATCGGTGAAATATTCCAAAATAATAAAAAAGTTGGAATACTCAATAAAATTGCGAGTACTAAACCATCACGCAAGATCAGCACAATACTTGATTGATTATTTGCACCGTATTTATGAGCAATCAAAATATTCACTGAACTGAAAATACCAAATAATATCACGATTAACGTAGCGAATAGCCAACCTACTAATGCACCAGCTGCCATGACACCTTCGCCTAAACGTGCAAGAAATACAGTTACTATAAAAAACAATGAGGATTGAATAATGCCTGTTAAAATCAATGGCATTGCTAATTTTAACAATGGATACAAATCATTTTTTATAAATTTTTCTTGCATACATGACCTAAAAATTGGTGCATTAATAGTATTGTATGTTTCTTTTAATGAATTGACCATAGATAATCCGTGCTAAAAAAGCCACATGCTCTGGTTGAAAGTGTCTGACTCATGATTTATTCAAGTGTGCAAGCAATATATATATAGGGGAAAAATTCCCCTTGCAGCCTCATATTAAAATCAATTAGTATTCTCGACTTGCATGTAACGTGTTTGCAATCCTTCAAGGAAGAAGTAACGCAATATTTAAGGAATAATATCATGAAAATATTCGAAGCATTAAAACACCTTATAACTTACACTATCATTGATAAAGAATACCACGAAGCATTTGAATTCTTGCAAGATAAAAAATTAAATCAATCTGATTTAGATTTTCTTAAACAATGCTTTAATCAAATTGATTTTTCTTCGTCGATTTTATCCGTAGATGTATTAAGCTCAATAGTTAAGACATTCAATACTCGTTTTGGTGAAATTCGTCGTGCAGAAAATGTAATATTTGTAATGGGAAATACAGGGTCCGGTAAAAGTACATTAATTCATTATTTAAATGGTATACCGTTAATTCGTGCTACCAAAGAAGATGGATGTGTTCAATTATCTGCTACGAAAATGTTTGTTGGCGCTGAAATAGGGCATGATGCGCAAACAGAATGCGTATTTCCAGCCATTGTCAAAACACACCAATTTACTTTTGTAGAATGTCCTAGTGCTGAAACAACATTTACTGATTCAGCACATGCAGATTTTTCTCGATTTGCATTGCAGAGAGCAATGTCTATAGCGGATGTATGTGCTGCAATTATGATTATTCCTCCCGACAAGATAACTAATAATATGATGGCTGAAAGCGCATCATTATCATCTTTAGAAAAAATATACGCTGAGCGAAAAAAGCAAGATTTACCCATTTTATTTGTCATTTCCAAGTCAAAAACTTTATCTCGTGCGTGGCGTCAAAATTTATCTTCCAGTGCAAAACAACGCATTGAAGATATGAATCTTTATTCCCATAAAGCAGATCATTTTATTTCATTTTTAACTAAGATAAGTCAAGAAAGAAATACGGTATATATTTTTAAAGGTTTTCCTGAGAAGTCGGATGATAAAAAAATTCTGTTAGAAGCATTAGCAAAGCTAATAAAACTGAATAATGAAATGCAGAAAAGATTACCTTCGCGTGTTGATTCTAGAACATCACAACCAACAGGTACGGATAGTGAGTCCAAACCTATGTCTATTCCACATGATTCAACAAGCGACATAACGCGCAGCTTAGCAAAACTTGTTATGCAAGATAATAAAATAGTTATTTCAATCATTGGCAATACGGGATCGGGCAAAAGTACGCTAATTAATTATATGCTGGGTTTTGAAATGAAATCTGGCCGTCATTACGGAAAGCCCACCATAGATATAGAAGGAAGACCTGGCGCTGAAATCGGACATGAGATTAATGAGTCTCAAACAGCACAAATAATAGAATATGATTTGCCGGACAGTAACGTGTCATTTTGTGATTATCCAGGATTTGGGAATACTTTTCATATTAACGTTGAATTAAGACTTGAAACAGAAAAAACAAGAAATGCTATTATAATCGTTTTTTCTTTTGGTGATGCGGATGTTTTGTTGAGCCGTACTCTAGAAGACCTTGGGAAATTATTTCATTCTACACCTGATGCACTGTCGGCACCTATTTTGGTTGTTTTCACAAAGAATTCTCACCTGGGACCTTCACAAATGACAGAAGAAGATGTTTTTTTAGTACTTTCTAATGGACTAAAAAAATTAACAGATGATTTTTCTATAAAATTGCTAAATGCTGTAAATAATCAGAGTAATATAATCTGCATAGATCATTTAGATAATCGTAGTAAAGTTAAAATTAACTCTTGGATTGAAAAAACGATCCCCCGAAAGATTATGTCTGCCACAAGCTCAGATGAAGCAAAAGAAGAACCCAAAAAAGTTCAGCCAGAAAAGACTACTGAAGTTCGTCCTACCGAATCTTCAGTAATGACACATCCTCCTCAAGTTGACTCGTCAGCAAGAAGAATGACGATGAATATGTCTTCTGGGGTAAGTTAGTGTAGTATTCATCTGATGTTGTCAGTGCTTTAACTAACGTTGTCATTCCCGGGAAGATAACTGATACAACGCCTTAGCAAATCTAATAAAATGGAATAATGAAATGCAGAAAAGATTACCTTCGCCTGTTGATTCTAGAACATCACAACTAACAGGTACGGATGTTGAGTCAAAATCAATATCTATTCAATCTGACTCAACAAGCGGCATAACACGCAGCTTAGCAAAACTTATTGTGCAAGATAATGAAATAGTTATTTTGGTGATTGGCAATACGGGATCAGGCAAAAGTACGCTCATTAATTATATGCTGGGTTGTAAAATGAAATCTGGTGATTATGATGGATATGACATCATAGATGTAGAAGGAAAACCCTACGCCGAAATCGGACATAGTCGTGAGGACTCTCAAACTGAGGAAATAACGCAATACTATTTGCCTGACACTAACGTGTCATTTTGTGATTATCCAGGATTTGGAAATACCCTGCATGCTAACGTAGAATTAAGACTCGAAACAGAGAAAACAAGAAATGCAATTATAATCGTTTTATCTTATGCTGATGCGCAGGTTTCGTTGCGCAGTACTCTAGAAAACCTCAGGAAATTATTTCATTCCACACCTGATGCACTATCTATGCCTGTTCTTGTTGCATTTACACGTATTCCTGATTCAACAATGAATGAAAATAGGGTCTCTGCATGGCTTTCTAGTGGGTTAAAAAAATTAACAGACGAATTTTCCATAAAATTGCTAAGCGCATTAAAAGATATTGATAATATAATCTGTGTGAATTATTTAGATAATCATAGTAAAGATAAAATTAATTTGTGGATTAAAAGAATGGCCTCTCAAAAGAGTATGATTGCTAATAGCTCACCAGGTGAAGTAAAAGATGAGCCAAAAGTAGCACAGCCAGAAAAGGCTACTGAAGTTCATCCTACCGAATCTTCAGCAATGACACATACTCCTCAAGTTGACTCGTCAGCAAGAAGAATGGCGATGAACATGTCTTCTGGGGTAAGCTAATATAGCGTCTATCTAATTTTGACTTTTACTCGTGTCATCTCGTGCTAAAAGTTTGTTCTCTTTTATTAAATAAAAATTTTAGTTATTTTTCGTATTGAAAATAGGGGAAAACTCTCCCTATCAGTGCTTGTTACAGCGGGTTAAAATATTCCGGTTGTGCCGGGCCCTTTATGTGATACGATAACTCATCCTTCAGGGAGGATAATGCGATGAAAAAAATACTTTGCTGCACATTTTTGATTTCAAGCTTCATGATCACTCCTTCGTTTGCTACCAATGTGTGTATTAAAGATATTAGAAATCACATCCAAAATGATGGCGTGACATTAAACATGTCTATGTGTCATCTCCATGATAGTAATATTCCTGCAATTATATTATTTCTTTCTCAGCATAAAGAAATTCTAGTGCTCGATTTAACAGAAAACTATATTAATGATACAGGCGCAATGCTTCTAGCCAAGATCAATTCTCTTAAAGAATTTGATCTTGCAGAGAATCAGATTGGTAGTGAAGGTGCCATGGCTTTAGCAAAAAATAACACTATTCAAGCGCTTGTTCTTAACTATAATAATGTTGGAGATGCAGGCGCTATTGCTTTAGCTAAAAACAACTCTATCCAATATTTAGAACTTGCTTCTAATCAGTTTAGTGATACCTATGACGTTACACAGAATTTGGCAAAAGACACTAACCTTATTGAGCTTAATTTAGATGACGATCACATTACCGAAGGAGCTATATATTTAGCTCAAAGTAAAATTCAATCTTTACACCTGGCCTATAACCAAATAAGTGATATTGGTGCTAGTGCTTTTATTGATAATAAAACACTGCAATATCTTTGGATTCGTTCAAATAAAATTGGTGATGCAGGCGCTAGTGCATTAGCTAGAATGAGCGCCATTCAATATCTGGACCTTTCTGCTAATCAAGTAGGTGATGCTGGTGCAAGTGCATTTGGTAATACCAATACTCTAAATGATCTAAATCTTAGTGCAAATCAAATCGGCGATGCGGGAGCTGCTGCATTAGCAAAAAATACCGCCATCGTATATTTGGATCTTGATTACAACCGAATCGGTGATGCAGGGCTGAGTGGACTAGCAACGAATACTAGCATTTTCAGTCTTAGCTTGAGCATTAATCAGATAGGAGATGCTGGTGCTTTGGCTTTTGCAAATAAAAATACGACAATTAAAGAATTGTATGTTGAATACAATCATATTGGTTCTGCTGGCATGTCTGCTTTAGCTAACGATAAATTTCTGGAATATGTAGATACGACAGGTAATGATGGGACATTCAAAAGTAATTTTTCAACAAATAATAAAACAAAAAAATATGATAGTGATTTCATGAAAGTTGCTTGTGTAAAATTGAATGGCCACGATAAAAGTTGTGGTCAGTGATACTGCAAGTAAACTATTATAGCTCTGCTTATACTGTATTAACGACTATGTAAAAATGCTCTAGGCAATATTTTTATAAAACCAATTTTTAAATGATATTAAATATAAACCTTGGGCTCGATACATTGATGTCTATTGGAATAATTTTAATATTCATTTTTCATTTTGATTAGTTGAGTCATAGACATACATTAAACCGAAAAATTGGTTGATAATGATAGGGAATTCGTTATAAAGCCAGTAAAAAATTTCTAATAAATGGGATTTGCAATCCTTTTTTAATTAACTCAGAACGTGTTCGACAATTCATTTTTTCTTTAATTGCTTCGATATAATGCTCCACTGTTTTCGGCGATAAATTTAATTTTATTCCAATCTGTTTTTGGGTCATTCCCTGTGTAAGACAAATCAGACAATCTATCTGGCGCTGTGTTAAATTAAATTTATTATTGTGTGTGTCACCATTTATTACTAAGTTGTCTTCAATCAAATAAGACAATCCAAATAGTCCTATTATGTGCCCCTTAAAATCTTTTATTGGTGACTTGTGACTGATGAAAGTTTTTATGCCACTGATCGGCGTACATTTTATATATTCAATAAGAACATGAGACTTGCCCGATAAAAAAATAGATTGGTCATTCTTTTCGATTGTTTCAGCTTGTACATGCCATGCAAGCTGGCGATCTTTTTTCCCAATTACTTCTTGCTCAGAATTCATTGCTGAATTGGTCAAAAATGTCTGATTAACATGCAAATAGTCGCCTTGCAGATCCTTCCAATAAAGATTGGCTAGCGGTGAATCAAATAGCATTTGCATGCTATCAATGGTCTTTACTATGCTAGATATTTTCTCGTAACGTTTAATTGTCATATATATTATGGAGTTAGGGAGACTTCCCCGTAGTTATTTTTAATAAGGCCATTATTATCATTATTATATAGAATTTATCTATTTAAGATAAGATAGCCAAGAAAAGAAGCAAAAAAAGGGAATTTTCCCCCTGTCCGCTCATTTCAAGATGCCTTATAATGCCCCGTTTTATCTATTCAGAGACAATAAAATGCTATCCAGATTTCCGTTAGACTACAGCAAAGACTCGGATCTTTTAAAAGCTGCGTTAATTAAAACAGGATTAACAGAAACTCATTTTGTAATGGATCAGCGCAGCGGAAGTAGATACATAAATACAGAAGGTACTTTATTAACTGTAACTGAAACTATTAATATCGAGGGTGATCTACACATATATTCTCTTTACTATAATAAAATAAAACTTGCGTCAAAAAGTGAAAAATCAGGCCCCTATGCTACACAGAAGCACAATATAATGCGTATAGAATTAGATGCATTATCTTTGTTGCCCAGTTCATTAATTGGTGAAAAAGAAATGAAAGAGCAAGTTACTGATTGGCAAGCGAGGCTACCATCAGCGGAATCTCTTGCAAAAAGCATGAGCAGTATTCTTGGTGGCAAGACAACTGCTTCTGTTGAACACAAACAAATAAGTAGCGCCAATACAAAAAAGACGTCTATCGCAGAAGCACATAAGCGGTTAAAAGGCACGCTAACAATAAAAGAGTTAGAACAACTATCACATACGGATGATTTATTAAATCTATCAGATAGTGCAAAAGATGTTTTGATTGCAAATATTAAAGCTCATCGTCCTGACGGCAGCGTAGCTGATTTTGGTTGGGATGCAACCACTAATGACTTTTTAGATGGTCTTACTGAATTGTTATCTAATGGAGTATCACTAACCAAATTTGCAAGTCTCAATTCTGAGGATCAGCGTGGATTTGTATCTTTTAGAAATGATTTATTATTATTTATGAAAAATGGAATTGAATTTGATAAATTTGCGTTGATTCATATTGATGGTTTATATGATATCCGTGAATGGCTAAATGGCACTCTTAATTTTGATCGCATGATAATTTTGCGGAAAAATGAAGATAGCCCAGATAAGCGTAAAGTGATTGAGAGTATTATCAAAGTAGTGGATGACAAAATTTTACGAAATAAAAATAAGTTTGCTTATCATTGAGAAGCCAAGACCGTGCCGGAATCTTATTTAAACATATACGATCTAACCTAAGACATGAGAATGATAATCTCGCTTGTACGTACATACGTTAGATGATGAGCGTCATCATGATATGCAAAAATTTACTTTAAAAATCCATGCTCAGAAATAACGAGAGTTAAATGAAATCTTTAATTAACTATATTATAAAAAATTTGAAAATCATTTTTTCTTCATTACTGATTAGTACTATAGGAATATTTATGGAATGTAGCTATGCTCAAACAGAAAATATTATTTTGATCTCCGATCCTAAAATCTTATCTGTTCATATTGCTGATAACAATGAATCCATGGTTGATTTAACAAAGCAAAAGATAATTATGTATGGTCCTTCTCCAGAAATTACTAACAATACAAATTACACAAAAATAAGAAAAACTGTTTATGAAAAATTAAAAACAGCGCAATCTTTACTACCAAAAGGATTACGTTTTTGTATATATGAAGGATATAGAGGACTTCCTCTTCAAAAAATGCTTTTTGATAAACAATTTGAAAAGGTAAAAAAGAAACATCCTGACTGGTCACAAGATGAAATATTTACGGAAACTACCAAACTTGTTGCTCCTGTTGTTAATCAAGATGGTTCAAAAAATATTCCACCTCATTCAACCGGCGGTGCTGTAGACATATATTTAGTTGATAGCACAGGAAGACCAATTGATATGGGAATTCATCCTAAAGATTGGATGAATGATAATGATGGATCACTTTCTTTGACATCATCACATGTTATTTCTGCTGAAGCACAAAAAAACAGAAAAATTATGAGCGATGTATTATCAGATGTTGGTTTTGTAAATTATCCAACAGAATATTGGCATTGGTCTTATGGTGATCGTTATTGGGCATATCATAAAAATAAATCGCATACTATTTATGATAGTTACAAAAAATAGGTAAATAAACAGTAAAAGACATATATATGAGGTAACAATATGCCAATGGTGTTGATTGAAACTGGGAAAAAACAATCTCAGGAAAAAGAAATTGCATTGATGAATTCAGTGCACTCTGCTCTTTTAGAAGCATTTAAAGTAACAAATCATGCTATCAATATTCGGCTTATAGTTCATGAAGCACACCGCTTTTTTGTGCCAATTAATTCTAATCCGGAACTCTATACTCTCATTAGTATTGATTGTTTTTCAGGACGCTCAATTGCAGCAAAGCGTAATTTGTGTGCATGTATTGTTGAAAACTTAAAT
>Ga0207155_1028_pt1 | contig 36095 bp, 34 predicted proteins | sample Alteio_BWMinHeat_26_FD_153515 | JGI IMG/M metagenome (GOLD analysis project Ga0207155, IMG submission 153515) | Enriched cells from forest soil in Barre Woods Harvard Forest LTER site, Petersham, Massachusetts, United States -... | ecosystem: Environmental > Terrestrial > Soil > Temperate forest >... | reverse complement strand
AGATAGTATCTCCATAAAGAGTAGAAAAGATTCTTGTGTAAAGCAATTAGAGATGTCTATCTCTTATTATACCTCATCAATATCATTGATCTCGAAAAGTTCATCTGCTCTTTTGCAAAAGAAAATTCATTCCTATGGAATATATGGTAAAATTGCGATAGCCTACGCTAGAATGGCGCGATATTCAAAAAAAAGAGAATATTTCGACAGCATTATTTCAGTTCATGATCGAGCACGAAAGCTAAAGATTGAGTTTTCCAATCTCAAGGGGATTTTTATTGAACTCAAGCCACTCCTACTTGGAAAAAATGAAGATTTAAAAAAGGCAAGTAATGAAGTCATTAACCATACTTTAAAGAATCAAACTCAAAATGATGCTACGTTAAGGGAGTTGGCTTATGATTTTTATTCATCATCCATCTATCCAACAGCCTATTCGTTGTTTTATCAAATTAGAAACAAGAATGAGACCGACTATATTCAACTTGGTCTCGCGTCTAGTTATCCATTAAATAGTTTTAAGGCTTGCGTCGAAAATTTAACAAATGCCTGTGAATGCAGACTTAGGCTTATGATGGTGTATAGGTTCGATATGAATAATCGAGAATTTAATCGATTGTTAAAAAGTAGTCTTGATGAAGTGGAATGTGGAGACAAAATTGTAAACCTCTTACTAATATGGTTACCGGGTTATTATGATTTCAAGGATTTTAAGAAGTACTATGATCCTATAATTCATAAAAGTTATGACTACCTGCTAAAGAAATCAAATTCAGATGTAACCATAAGCAAATTTGCTCGAATGCTAGATTCACTTAATCGAGATTACGCACAAATGTCTAAGGTACTTGGAGAGCGTAGCGTTCAGGTATCAAAAAATTGTAGCCCGTGCTGGAATAACCTCGCTCAAGTTTATTTCAATCAAGAACTTCTTGGCGATGCTAAGTATGCAAACGAAATGGCATTGAAAATTGATAAGACGAACATAGAAGCGACCAAAAGAAGGCAAGTGATTGATTCTTTAACGGCCAACGCACCATCTCAAGTAAAAATTGATATCATTCATTAGTGTTCTTAAAAATGCCCCACTAAAGCAGCAGGTCAAAGTTTTACCTAAAGCAGGAAAGGGCTAGCGGATTCGACGATGAGCTAAAATAAAGTGAAATACCATCACCTGCAGGATTGCTTTTCCAATTAGTGTAACCATTTTAAATAACCGGAGTATTAGTATTTATAACACAAATACTACCATCATGAAAACCCTTACCACCACTTACGCAACTTTGATCCTTGCTTTTGCTTCTCTCACAGCTTTTTCACAGGATCCCAGCTCGACCAATAGCAATAAGAAAGGCCAACAAGAAGAGTTGAAAAAAATATCCCGCCAATCTCGCAACTGGGACTTCGATGTTCACATCGATCATGCTGCCTTGAAGAAGAATATTGAAGTGGCAATTGAAAATGCCATGAAGTCAGTGGAAGCCCTTGAAAAACTAGAAATCAATATTGATCCAATTGAGATCAACTTGAAAGACCTGAATATGGATCTCGATCCTATCGTGGTAAACATCCCTGACCTTGTTGTTGCGATCGATCCCATTGAAATCAATATTCCGGATATTGACATCGATGTAGATGTGGATCGCGATCATTTTAGCTGGAGAGACGAAGACAACGATGAGGACAATGACCGTGATGAAGATGATGACATTGACAATGAAAGAGACCATCACAAATTCCTTGATAAAGAAGATTCAGACTCTCATTGGGATAAGCGCAAGGAAAAAGAGATGATGAAGGATAAGTGGGGCAAGGAGGAAAAAGAAAAGGCAAAGGGCTTGAAGAAACTCAACTAAGTGAAAAGTCAAACGTTACTGGGCTCATCAAGGGGGAAAAAAAATACAAGGACGTGAATTGTGATTGTAATCACCAAACTAAGCAATGGGGAAATCATTGCATGATCGGTAAGTTGAAATAAGCAAAAGCCAACATTTCTTTTTTAATTCCCCTATATCTATAGGCCCGCCACGTATTGTTCGTGCGCAGTTTGCTCTTGCGACCGGGCGGGGATTAAGTGACTCAATATGTTTTCATCAATTCGTGTGTCACTTAGCGTCCTCAGACTAAAATAGTGATTCGTTAATACGTCAACCTCGATGTCTGCCAGCTTGTCCTCAGCGAGGATTAGGTCAATGCTCGCTCGCATTTGTTTGCCCACCAAAACAATCGCCTCCCGCTCAGGCTCATCCTTCAAATAATCAGGAATAAGAAATTCCAGGTCTATAATTTTTTTGTTTTTCTTGATATGGACATAACCCGACAAACAATAGGTATTGTTGTAAAGGAAAACTGCTGCATTATCCTCCTTTCTAATAGAGATGAGATAGCTCCCTGGCAATAGCTTATCGAAATAAATTATTGTAACTGCTTTAGCGAGTACTTCCTTTTGTACAATCTTTCCACTGGAATCAAAAATTTCTATTGTTGAGCCACGAAAAGGCTTATCAACCTTAATGTAGAGCGAGCGTTTTATTCCCGCGAAGGTTACGGAATCAAAGTCTGCGTTCGGCGGCTTGGCTTGTAAAGCTGTAGCCACCTGAAGCAAAAAGAAAAAACTGACAGCAACTATTTTCATATTCCTTTTTTTATTGATCACATATAAACAATGGTGCCACAAAAAAAAATGAGGATTTCAGCTATCTAAAGAGGTAGAGCGCTATCATTTGTCCCGGATCGGGAGCACTTTTTCAGATCGGCACTCATTACTTAACGCTAAGTCGCCAGAAATGTCCCTCCACACCGATCAAACTGTTGAAGAAAAAGATTTAATAACACGTCTTATGAGAAATTATTCTCCTGGATACCCAAGGGGCACTCAGTGTCATGTCACAGCTAAATCATTTTACAATTTTCAATTTCAAATTGTACATTGAGATTGTTAATCGAACTTAACTATGAGTTTGTCATCCACCTGTAAGATCATCCACGCATTTGCATTGGTGATCACCAACCTCTCACTGGCTCAGAAAAAAGAGCCCGCCACAGTCCACACCCTCAACCCCTCGCCTACCACCGTAGTTTGGGGAAACTACTGGAGCGAAACACCACCAGCGCTTCGCATCAAGTCTGGTGATTATGTTCGAGTTCATACGCTCATCACATCAAACCCAGAACGGCTTGAAGGTGCTGGCCTTCCAGCAGATCAAGTAGAAAAAGAGTTGCGCGATGTACAAGTGATAGCCACAAAAGATCGCGGACCGGGTGGACATGTACTTACCGGCCCTATTTATATAGAGGAAGCCGAACAGGGTGATATTCTTGAAGTAAAGATTAATACTGTCGACCTCGCTCTACCTTACGGTTATAATGCAATTGGACAGAGCGGATTTCTGTCAGATGAGATCTTCGACAGAAAGATGCAGATTATACAATTGGATAGGGAAAAAATGCTCGGCCATTTTGCAAATGGTATTGAAATTCCATTGCGACCCTTCTTCGGAAGTATGGGCGTTGCACCACCGAAAGAAGCAGGTAAGTGGAACAGCGCACCACCATGGATACACGCAGGCAACCTCGACAACAAAGAGCTAGTGGCTGGAACTACTTTATTGATCCCCGTTCATGTAAAGGGAGCCCTTTTTGAAATTGGAGATGGCCACGCTGCGCAAGGCAACGGTGAAGTGGATATCACCGCGATAGAAACTTCATTGAAAGGCACGCTGCAATTTATTGTTCACAAAGGAAAGTCTATCAAATGGCCTCGTGCTGAAACCCCTTCACACATCATTACAATGGGATGTGACCGTGACCTCAATGCCGCGACACATATTGCGGTACGCGAAATGATTCAGTACCTGATGCAAGAAAAGAAATTATCGCAAGCAGATGCTTATATGCTTTGCAGCATTGCCGTAGATGTAAACATCACGCAACTAGTAGATGGAAATGTTGGTGTGCATGCCATGCTACCGAAATCAATCTTTGTGAAATAAAATCTACAACACCAACGTTTGGATGGAGTGTGGTAAGCTTTTCGTACTAGCTACCTTTCCTCCAATCCACAACTTGTAGTCAACAGGGCGGTTGGTTTGGTTCATTACCACAACTACTAGCTTCCCATCTTCATTCAGAAAAGAAGTGGTCATCAAATCGCCGCGACTTGCAACTGCACTCACGCGCTTCGCTCCAGGCTTAATGAATTTTGAAAAGTGGCCAATGTAATAATAAGAGTTAACGTAACGCAATTCTCCGGTCTTAGTGTCGGCATGAACAGGAGCAAAGCAATAATTACCTGCGTGGTTAGGACCACCGATTTCGTCGAGTAAAATATTCCAGTCTGTCCAGCCCACGGTGCCATTATTAAAATCATTAATCATCGAGCGGCCGTATTCTTCTCCCAGTCCCCACGCGTTGTACTTTGATGCATTAAAATTTTCAGCGCAGCCTTCAGTAAACAAAAGGTTTTTGCTTGGATACATTTCATGAACGCGTCCGACATTCTCATACATACATTGACCACCGGACCAGTCTTCGTACCAATGAAAGCCCATACCCCAAGCATATTTTGATGCTTCTGGGTCATCAAAAATTACCGAAGCTCGCTGCGTCATCAAGTCGCGGTTATGATCCCACACAATAATCTTCTTATCGCCAAGTCCGTCTTTCTCAAGTGTTGGGCCTAGATTATTCTTAAGAAAGTCCCTTTCATTTTCTGCTGTGTAAATGCAGGACTCCCATTTTTGAGTGGCCATCGGCTCATTCTGAATGGAGACGCCCCAAATCGGCACGCCTTCTTTTTCGTATGCATTGATAAACTTCGTAAAGTAGTTAGCCCAGTTCTGATAATGTTGCGTCTTCAGCTTTCCGCCGTGGAGCATGTCATTATTATCTTTCATCCATGCAGGTGGGCTCCAAGGACTGGCATACATTGTCAACTTACCCCCAGCAGCAGCAATTGCCTTTTTAATAAGCGGGAGACGAAACTTTCGATCGTGTTCAATATTAAAAGAACTAAGAGTTGAATCGGCATCGGTTACATACGAATAGGTGTCACTGCTGAAATCAGAGCTATGAATGGTAGTGCGTGCAAGCGTATATCCAATTCCTTTTTCAGAATCGTAATAAGCATTTAGCACTTCTGCTTGTTTAGTTTCAGGTAATTTATAGAATGTTTCTGCTGCTGCGTCCGTGAGCGCGCCACCAATGCCAAGGAAGGTTTGAAATGTCTTATTCGGATTAATGAAAACACAAATATCCTTTTCTTTAGGTTGTGCCAGGTCGATAAAAGAAAGTGTATCGGTCAGTGCTAGCCTGTGGCTAGTGCTATCGGCTGTAGTGTACACTTTTACTATTTTCCCATTCGTTGTGAAATTTGATGATGGTACTTCAACCTTGGATGTGTTCTTGGAACAGGCTGCCAGTAATAAAATGCAAGAGATCAGTTTAAGTTTCATGCGTTAACAATTTGTTTTTAATGGTCACAGGAATGGCCCGTCATCATACTCTTTCTGTTTAGAGCATCTTAATGGCCATTTCATTGGTCTGGATAAAATGATTGCTAAGATAACACTAACAAACAATATTTTTAAAAAAAGTAATTTGACAAAAAATTTCGTCAGGTAAAGCATTAACTCCCGTTAACAAAACCTATTCTTATTTACCGGGTGTGTGAATTAACACGAATCCGATTCACTGACCGGGTAAGGACATCACCAAAAGATTTTTATTCCCACTTGAACACTCGCACTGCAACAAAATAAACTATTACCAACCAAACACTCATCCCTATAAAATCAACAGGAAGATCCACAAGGCTCACTCCTTCATTGGCAATTTTACGAAGGCTATGACTCACATAAGTAAGCGGAAAATAATCTGTTATGGTTTTTAGCCACGAAGGAAATCCATCACGCGGAAAAAATATTCCTGACAACAATAGCATCGGCAACTGAATAAGGTTTGCTACAGGTGCCACTTGTGTTTCATCCTTGGCCCATCCGGCAATGGCAAACCCGAATCCTAAAAAAATAAGTATACCGATGATGCAGACCAAAGCAAAATTAAAATAACTGCCCATCATATGAAACCCAAAAAAGTAGGTGCCCATGCCAACTAATATGAATGCATTGGCAAGTGCTACCAGCAGTCGTACAAAGGCTTGAGCAAAAACAAAATAAACAGGATGAACAGGTGTAGCTTGCAGTCTGCGTAAAGCTCCACTTGCCTTCATCGCTACAAAGCCAAACGCAACTCCAAAAATTCCGAGTTGCATAATCGTCATCGATAAAATACCAGGAAGAATAAAATCAAAGTAACCTAGGTTGTTAGTAGTGACACCTTCACTCTTCACATCGAGCGTTGAGGGTGAGTGCGTTAATTGTCGGTCGAGGTTAGAAACAATTTCCACGATAGCGAGATTAGCAATTTGACCGCTTTGAGGCTTGGCCTTATTGAATCGAGTTTGAATGCTGCTTTGTAAAAGCTTGTCATTCTCCATCACGCCAAAATTCTCGGGTACAATTATCTGCAAATCTAGATTTCCTTTGCCTAATTCGACGGCAGCGGCTTCTTCCGTAATTTCTTTAGTGTCAAATGCCTTTATGCCTTTCAACTTCTCAATAAATTGTTTGGATACTTCTCCACTTGCATGATTTGTTAGTCCAATTTGTATCGAGGTGCCTCTGCCCCTGGAAAGAAAACCAAAAATGGATAGTAGCGCAATTGGAATAAGTAAAGTAAAAACGATCGCGCCTTTGTTGCGATAGTACATCTTCAACGAAGCCTTGGTCAATGCCAGCAGAGAACGAGTATTTTGATTCATAAATTAGTCGCGAAGAATTTTTCCCGTGAGATCGATAAATACATCATCTAATGTAGCTGGTGGTACTTCGGTGTGAGCTTTGAAACCTCTGCCAAGCAATTGCCGGATCAGTTGTTCCGGTGAATCCAGCGCTACAATTTTTCCATCATCCATAATAGCGACACGGTCACAAAGAAATTTCGCTTCCTCCATATAGTGGGTGGTGATGATCACGGTTGTGCCTCGACTTTTGATTTGGTTAATCAAGTCCCAGAGATTTCTGCGCGCTTGCGGGTCAAGCCCGGTAGTGGGTTCATCCAGGAAAACAATCACGGGACGATTGACGAGTGTCGTTGCAATTGAGAAACGCTGTTTCTGACCACCTGAAAGGTTTTTTACTAAAAAGTGAGCTTTATCTTTTAATCCAACATCAGCGAGAAGATCGAGAGCGTTGATTGTTGAGCCGTATAAGTCGGCAAACATTTCGAGCAACTCAGTAAGTTTGAGATTCTGAAAAAAAGCAGAAGATTGAAGTTGAATGCCGATGCGTTGCTTAACAAGGTAAGGTTGATCAGCCGTTTTAATGCCATCCAAAATAACATCTCCAGACGTAATCTGGCGAAGGCCTTCAATCATTTCAAGCGTGGTTGTCTTGCCTGCTCCGTTAGGTCCAAGAATTCCAAATACTTCTCCGCTGTTCACCGAAAAGGAAATTCCTTTCACTGCCTGAACATTGTTGTCGTAGGTCTTGGTAAGGTTAACTACATCTAATATGGTTGGCATTCGTAAATTGGTTGAAATCAAAATTAATAAAAATCACTAAAGCATAAGTCTTCTCCTGATTATTCATTCATTAATAAACATCTATTTTTGCCATCATGGATTTCTGTCCTAACGAATAACACGTGACTCATTATTACAATAGTTTTAGTCCTGAAAAATTAACAGGGTCAGATTTAGATAAATTACTTGCATTAGGTTGGTACCGCATGCATCAAGCTATTTTTACAACTTCCCACGTGGGTTTGGAAGAAGTACATCGTGTTCATTGGTTGCGCTATTCGCTCAACGAAATTCAACGTCACGCTTCGCATCGAAAAATTTATAAGCGCAATGAACAGGTTCACTTTACGATTGAAGATTTAAAATCCATTCGTGCTGATCATGCTGAGCTCCATCAACGATATTATGAATCCATTGAATTTGAAGGAGCGATGAGTATTGAAGAATGTCTTTTCGGAGGAGAAAGTACAGACAGAAATATTTATAACACGAAATGCATTTCGGTTTTTGAAGGCAATCAACTCATTGCTGGAGGTTACTTTGATGTTGGGGATCACACGGCAGCCTCCATTCTCCATTTCTTCGATCCGCTGTATAAAAGAAATAGTCTTGGTAAACTACTTATTCTTTTCACCATCGATTATCTAAAGGCAAATGGTTACGGATTTTATTATCCTGGTTATGTAGTGGAGGGAAATCCTAAAATGAATTATAAACTCTTTCTTGGAAAAGAGGCAGCACAATACTTTGATCCCGAAACAGTAACTTGGAAATATTTTCATGAGAGCATTTTGGTAAAGCAATAGTCTGTAACGCTTTGCTCAGACTCAAGCCGCTGCGCATCACATCATTGGGGTATTGAGTAAAAGCCCCTTTCATCTTAAGTTTGTTTAAATTTAAAACAACTCTTGCCATGGAAAATGTTGTAACACACATCGATGAGTGGTCAGTCAAAGACCTTGAAGATAACTCCTCGCTTAAAATTTTAGTGGAAGGTTGCAGTGAATTAGGAAACAATGCAAGGCCAGGATTGCGGGTAATGTTTATGGGGTACACCATAATTTTGAACCTAACCTAGTTGAGCAATGGGTTTATAAAGCAGTAAAGGAAGGATTGACGGAATACGTGTCAAAAGATTCGTGGATGGTGCATGCCGATCAATACATTAAAGTATCATTGCTCATTGGAATTCCTCTTAAAGCCAGAGTAGAAGTAAAAACAAGAAGCTCAAAGCCAGTGGTGAAAGAATATGAGCTTCCTTTTCAAGCGTAATCGTTAGCTCTTCAACAAATTTTTAAGTTCGGGGTGATGCTGCGAAGTGAGAAACTCCGTTACTGTAAATTCTGCCAACTTATGAATGTAAAACGGATCTTCGCTTATAATCCGATCCACCTCTTCTTTTGATTTTGCCAATGCTAAAATGACTCCGCCAGTGCGCGGCACTTTTCTACCGGAGGCAACAAATACATTTTGCTTATAATATTTATGCAAATATTTCACGTGCTCAGTCATGTGAGCATCCAACTTTTCAAGAGGAACAATATAATTCAGATTGATAATGAACATGAAGGGCTTTAAACTTTTTTCGCTCGCATCTTTCTTACTTGCAATGTTGCACCGATCAGAAATAACAAAAAGCAAATTCCGATAGCCATTTGGATTCTAGGATCTTCCGGACTGGAGGCTAATGGAGCGCTCAATGGCAACCGCGTTGCAAACTCGGTGATGGCTGGTACAATGTGAAAAAAGAAAGTTAATGAATAGCCAACCCGCTCAATGTAAGCAGATGATTTTCCTAAACTTCCTTTGCTGGCTATCCAAACAACGCCAAGCGTAATTAAAGTAATGATTCCCAATGCATGAGGTTTTCCAAAGCCACCATGCTGAAATATTCCAAAACCAGTGAGGCAAACGATGATAGTAGTCACCACAAAAGTTTTTCCAAGGGCATTGTTCCATGAAATATTACCGTCACGAATCAATGCAATAGCTCCTGTAGCAACCGCTACGAGACTTATCAGCGTATGAAATACACCGAGTGAAGTCAATCCAAAAATTAAGGTTGGGCTCATGTTGTAAGTCCGTTATTTTTTCATCAAGATAACAAATTCGTAAATAAATCAACTTGAAGTCTTGTTGACCTTGAGTTATCAATCTTGTATAATTAATTTGCATGTTGAAGCAATCTCCATGTCTTTCGTCATTCAAAAGTCCACCTTAGATTTTCTAAAAAAGCTTTCCTCACACAATGATCGTGAGTGGTTTAACAAACACAAGGAAGAATATCTGCAGGCGCAACAAAATGCCATAGAGTTTGCAGATCGATTGATTGGCCTGATGAACAAGCACGATCAGATTGAAACACCATCTGGAAAGAAAAGCCTTTATCGCATTTATAATGACGTACGGTTTTCTAAAGACAAGTCGCCTTACAATCCTCGCTTTGCGGGATACTTGAGACGACACAAACCCCTGCTTCGTGGTGGTTATTATTGGTGGATAAAATCGGGAGCCTCGCGCGTGAGCTGTGGATTTGCTTATCCTAATCCTGAAGATCTTAAAAGAATTAGGTCCGACATCCGCGATAACTTTGACGCTTGGACCAAGCTTCTCCGAGCAAAAGCAATCCTAACAAATTTCGGAACGATGGAAGGTGAAAAAGTGACGACTACACCGAAGGGTTTTGACAAAGATGATCCTGCTATAGATTTGCTTCGCTACAAACAGTTTTGGTTTACACGTTCATTCACCGATAAAGAAGTCTTAGCTCCTGGTTTTCTTAACAGGGTTGACAAAACTTTTAAAAGCATTCGTCCATTATTTGATTACATGAGTGACGTCCTCTCTACCGATTTGAATGGAGAACCGATTAATTAGTGAAGTTGTTGCCCACCATGAAAGGAATTGAAATTACTTTCACTTGCGCCAACTGTTTCGTGTTTGCCTTTGTGTCTAAATCAAAAGGTCGGTTGAGATTATTTCCTGCCAGGTCTTCTAGTCTGGTTTCAACTTGAAGTTGAAAGTTCCCATTCCTCCATAGCTCATCGGGTGTGAAGCTTACATTCCTTTCCTCATTCCCAACTCGCCAATTTCCCAAAACAGTTTTTCCCTTTTCATCAACAACGTGAAGTGCACTATTTAATAAACTATAGTCAAGTGAAGACTTGAAGTCGATAGAAAGTACATTTCTTGTATGCGGTGCTGGTGAATGAATTGTCCAGATTCGCGGATCGGGTGAAAGACTATCGCGCATTGAAGTAACAAATTTTTTATGGTAGGACGTTGCTAATCGCGCGCCTTCGGTATCTTTCCATCGATCAGAGATTGCCAACGTATAATGCTCTCCATTCTTTAATGGTGCTCCCAATTTTAGGTTAGGTTGGAGGCCTCGCTTTATTCTACCCGGGTCAAGCCAGACAGTAAGCATTGTTCGATCCTCATTCCATAGCTCAGGTTGTAAATTCAAAAAAACATCAGACAGTGTGTCAAGGTCATTTCTTAATAGCTGAATGTAATTAACTGATTCACCTTCGCGCATCCGCTTTGAGAATTGCAGGTAGATTTTTAGAAGGTTCTCTGGTATAGTATCTTGTGTTGGATAGATAGTCAACAAAACCGGAGCCTCTCTCGCATCCATCAAGGCAATTTTTATTTCCTCCACAACCTTATTGTCGACCAACACCTCATAACGCAAGCCGGGGGTGAAAGGAATCAAAGGTTCGAAGATAACCTCATTGCCCTCCAGCTTGTAATTACCTAACATCGCTGTTGGTGACCCATCCTTCGCAAGGCACACAGTTATCCTTTTCTCTGGTGAATCATCATTTCCCTTTAATAAGCTTTTAGAAATGGAGATACCGGTGACCTGCTCGTTCTTCCATAGGAGCCTGATTTCATCTGACTTTTTTTTCTCGCAATTGAGAAGTGACAGGAGTGCAAAAAAAATCAGGTTAAACGTTACGCATAACCTGATCCATTTTTTCAAGAAATACATTATTGCAATAACCATTCAGCTTTATCAGTTGTCCATAAGTCAAGAGCACCATCGGCCTTGCGTTGCAACATCACCATCCTACCTTCATCCATTTTGTCGAGTTGAAGAACGTTGGTCAAGGGCATAGAAACAAACTTCACGCCATCGGTAGCAAAATTTTCAGGCACCTTTGTGGTGAGTGACCCCTCGAAGCTTTCAATATTTTTGAAGTTTACTCGAAAGACGGGCCGATTGCTGTTGGCCATCACTAAAAAAGATTTCCCATCTTTATTAATGGTAATCATATCCAGTGGTTGATTACCGCTTCCCATCTCGGCTACCGTTCTTCCTTTTACATGAGTACCAGGTTTCAAATCCTCCAAAGAAAAAAGAACGAGTGGCGTGCAGGTATAACTTGCAATCAAATATTTTTTACCGTTGATCTGAGCTGTGGTAAATGTTTTGATGGGAGAAGTTGTTTCGTACTGTCCATGAGCGGCATGATAGATCTCCAGAGAAGCTTCGTCCTGTGCGTTTGAGAATGGGAATGAAATACTTCTAAAAGTAGAACTGAACTCCTGATTAGAGAGGCCACTCACCATCAATTTACCATCCGCATATCCAAGATCAGAAATGGTAGACATCCGCAACGATTGTCCCCATTTATTTTTGGCGTCTTCAGCAGGGGCGTGATTGAGTGCAACTGAGGAGTAAGTAATATCCTTCAACGACACATTCTGAATTTTATCACCTTCGATGGTTAGTAAAACTGGAGTACCATCACTGTACTGCACAGCACAGTACACTTTTTTTGAAAGTGGGTTGACTGCAAGATCCTGAATGGCGATGTTTTCAAGCTTTGTGCCTAACAGGTCTGCAATCTTCTGATCGACCTTTTTTATATCTATTGCCCCGGCTTTTTCTACACGACCTACATCTTTTGTATCTAAAGCAAAAACAGTAGCACCCCTGGAATCACCCAGAAATAATATGCCATCAGGGCCGAAAGCCAAGGACGTAATAGATTTGATTTCAGGAGATCCGGTAAGAAAGCCACCCGATTTATACGAACGGCCGGTGAACGCCAGCAATAAAACTCCGACAAAGCCTACAAGAAGAATGAAACCTGTCTTTTTCATGCGAGATGAATTTAGTTTAGCTATTTTTTTAACATATTAAATTAACCTATTGATTTTCTAAGAACATTCAAAATGATTTTATGTTAGCTGTTTGTTAAAAAATAAATTGTGGCCAATTTCTTAGCAACAAAACCGCTCATCTCTTATTATAAATAAGCTATTAGGAATAATCATCATACTTGGTCTGTCTAATCATCAAAAAATAAAAAGAATGAAGACAGCAAGTTGGAAATGGTTGCTCAGTTCGGTATTGGCAATTTTGGTAAGCATTGGCGCTATGGCGCAAGGACACCATGACCGTCACCACAAAAAACATGACAGCGATCATGTTAAACATCATTATGCAAGTTCGGGGAAAAGAAATTTATCTAACAAAGTTTATCACGTTACCGAGGCGGATAGCATCCAAAAACAAAAAATGAAACCGGCCGTAGATCGCGCCTCAAAAAGATTGGAGTCGCTTCGTCTCAGCTATCAAAAGCAGGAGAGGCGAGTACTTGATTCCTTAGGCCTTCAAGTAAAACCATACTTAAAAGAAGAGCAGCTGAAAAAACTAAACGACTGGAAAGACAAAACGGGTAAATGAAATAAAACCTCGGTAGTGAAGGCTGCCGAGGTTTACTTTTTCAAGTTGATTGTTTTTTAATCTTAGTGGGGTTACTCAATTTAAAATCTTTCTTTGAATTATCTATTTTATAATTTCTATTGACATAGCCTTTCTGGTATTCTTTTACGCGTGCCTCAAATTCAATTACATCTCCAAATTTAGGAGACACTTTAATAAAACCCTTTGAGTAGCTGAACCAAACATGATCGGCAACAATCTTCTGCGACTCTAGATCAACAATATTTTTTAATAAAATAGTTTCTTCACTGTAGCCTTTGTAATTAATTTTCTTCCCTACCCGATCAAACACAGCTTTAAATTTTTTGCGCTTTCCCTCTTCAGCTGCCAGCGTTTTTCTCATATTGAATTAATCAGTCTCAATAAAATTCAAATCCTTACCAAATGTCTCTTCAGTCTTTGTTGCTGCAACTATTGCTATCGCCATCAAAATAACTCCTGTAACCCAAGCCCCTGTTACATAGCTGTCAAATATGTTTCTCATCAACTTGAAGAGCAAAATAATAAGCGGCAATACTCCTCGCACCATATTGGGTATACTAATGGCCGCTGATGCGCGAAGGTTCGTACCAAATTGTTCGGCACTCATCGTAATGTAAACAACGGTGAACCCTGTGCCATAGCCAAGCCCAGCGCAGATCATATAAAATGTAGCGGTTGTTCCTCCTTGTTGCAAAAAGAAAAGTACTGAGAAGAGAATGGTGATTCCGTAAAAAATAAATAATGCTTTCTTTCGGCTTTGCAATCGCTGACTCAGTAGACCGACTGAGAGATCACCAAGGGCAATAGCAAGATAAAGAAACATGATCGCCTTGCCGGGATCAATCCCTTCAATGCCAAAGGCAGCGCCAAACTGATCAGAAAAAGTAACGAGCACACCGATGATATACCACGCAGGCAACCCGATGAGAATACAACGAATATAACGAAGGAAGCGATCTCTGTTTGTAAAAAACATGAGGAAGTTTCCGCGCTCAACGGCTTGCGTTTTAAGTTGAGCATAAAGCATACTTTCATGAACCCGCATGCGCAGTGCCAACAACACTAAGCCCAATCCGCCTCCGATATAGTAACACGTGCGCCAAAAGAAAATTTCTTTCATAAAAAATGCAGTCACGGCACCAAGAATGCCAAACGAAGCAATCATGGCTGCGGCTACACCTCGTTTCTCTTTAGGAAGCAACTCACTAATCAATGTGATGCCTGCGCCCAATTCTCCTGCCAGTCCTACTCCAGCAAAAAAACGTAAGACAATATATTGTGTGGTGTCAGTCACCATACCATTAAGAATATTGGCAATCGAATATATTAATATGGAGCCAAACAAAACGTTAAGCCGTCCCTTTTTATCGCCGATAATTCCCCAGAGAATTCCACCGACTAATAAGCCAATCATCTGAATACTGATGATCAATTCACCTTGAGTGAGCACTTCCACTGGAGAAAGCCCTAAATCCGTTAAGCTTGGTTTTCGAATGATGCCGAACAAAAGAAGATCGTAAACGTCAACAAAGAAACCGAGGGCGCTGACTACAACTGCAAGTTGAAAGAGGCTATTATTTTTAGAAGGCATAAAAAAAGAACTTACTTCAATTTATTGATGATACAAAACTTGAAGGTAAGAAATAGGTGTGACCTCAAAGGAATAATTTCATAATTTCGAATTGAAAAAATATGAGTTCACAAAACAAGCCAACGAAGCATCGCGATCAAACACTCGGTGAAGAAATTGCCAATAGCGTCAGCCATGGTGTTGCTGCACTAGGTGCAATCGCGGTAACTCCTATGTTAATTATAAACGCGATCAACAGTGGCCCGGCTGCAGTTGTTGGTGCCAGCGTTTTTGGCGGAACGATGATTGTGTTATACCTCGCTTCAACACTATATCATGCATTTCCGCACAGCCGCACCAAACGTGTTTTCAATATTCTTGACCATGCTGCAATTTTTCTTCTTATTGCCGGTACTTATACACCATTCACCTTAGGTGTGCTGCAAGGTGCGTGGGGTTGGTCCTTGTTTGGAGTCGTGTGGGCAATTGCTATTTTGGGAATAGTCATCAAATCTGTGGCCGGAGCGCGCAGCGGAAAATTATCAACTTTCCTTTATTTGGCAATGGGTTGGATTGCCATCATCGCGGCAAAACCTTTCTGGCAAAACATTCCTGCCCCAGGTCTAGCTTGGCTGCTTGCAGGTGGGCTCATGTATTCTGCTGGCGTTTTATTTTTTATCGCTACTAAGATTCGTTACACTCATTTTATTTGGCATTTGTTTGTGATGGCCGGTACAGCTTGCCACGTGATAGCTGTGATGGGCTATGCTAATTGAAATAGCCATGTACTGTGTTCACCTAAAGTGATGTTGGTCTACTGCCCCACCGGTCAGGAGAGCATGTGACCACTAAAATCAATATTAACGCATGAAAGGCTATATCTGAATTATCTTGCACCATGATTTCTTGTCCGCAAAACAGTCACACCCTAACCCCTGAGAAGAAAACATTAATTGGTGTCGATGCACTCGCCTCGATAGATCCTGACATACTGGAAGACTCTTACGTGTACGTCCATTGCTCTTTTCCGATCTCCTCACCAGGAATGCTCATTCGAATTTGGAAGACCACGTTTTTGAGCGATAACCACTCCCCATCCCGTTCGCAACTTTTCCACGCAGAAAATATTTCTTATGCACCCGAGTGGACAATGATCCCTGACAAAGGAGTCTATTCGTTTCTTCTTATTTTCTCGGCGCTACCAAAATCTTGTCTATTGTTTGATCTAATCGAAGATATCCCTCAGCCTAATGGTTTTTTAGTAAAGGGTATCAAAAGAAACAAGACCGATGTATATCGGATCACTCTCGAATAAGTCGCTTACAAGGCACCGTAGATACAAAAAAGATTTTGTTAATTTATGATTTAAACCCACCGTTGGTTGATCAAGATTTTTACATCTCTCCTATTCGCTTCGCTTGCACTTACCTGCGTTGCCCAGGATTATCATTTTAAACAGTACCGGGTAGAAGATGGATTACCAAGTGATATCATCAAGAGCTGCACGCAGGATTCGCTTGGCTATTTCTGGATTGCCACCGATGACGGCTTGGTCAAATACGACGGTATAAAATTTACGACATATCATGAGCCACTTCATAGTGGATATGTAAAGGGATTAATTCATTTGAAAAGCGGTCGCTTGTTTGCTTACGGTGATCTTGACTTCCTAGAGATCAAAAACTTGGGCGATACCGTAATTTTTCATCCGATAATTCTTGTTTCTCGTGCAAACGATAGTCATACGCTTTCATATCCGAAGGCAATTTATGAAGATCACCATGGCGATATCTGGATCAGTGAATCCCAATCGGTGGTACGTCTTCATGGAAATTATTTCAAACGATTTGAGTTTGACATTGCTAATCGGTCACCGCAGTTTCTAAGATCGTTTTCGTTTTTTGAAGATCGTCAAAACAATTTATTTGCCACTTCTTTTCAAGGCAATGTGTTTTACTTCAATCCTTCTTTTGATCAGTTTGAGAGTAAGACAGAAAAATTACCTTTCGCCGTTGAGCACCTTTCAACGATCGACAATCGTTTATTGATTGGTTGTGAATCTGGTTTTTATGAGTCCTCGCTCCCAGATTCTGGCGGCTTTCATGCACCCAAATTAAAATTAAAGAAGCCTCTCATCTCTTTCATCGCCCCACTATCAAAAGAAAAGTATTTCGTGGCAACACGAGGCACGGAACATTTCGTTGTCGATGTTAAGCAAAATACGGTCTCTCCTATTCCTTATCTGGTAAACAGTGTCAATCACGTATATGTCAGTAATGATCATGATATCTGGCTTTCGGGCAATGACGGATTGATTCTCCTTAAGGAGAATCTTATCCATCAAGCTTCGGATTTTAAGAGTGAATTTATTGAAGCCATTACAGAAGATCCTGTTTCCGGTAAAATTTTTTATGCTACCAGCCCAATTCTTTATTGCTTTGATCGCACAAAGAAAAAGAATGAACGAATAATAAACATACCCAATGGCTATTTTCAATCATTGGCTTATTCAAAAAAAGGAATTTGGGGAGCCAGTGCCTTTACCATTTATTTATTTAAGGATAATAAAGTCATCAGAAAATTTGATTTCAGTTCAGGAACCTTATTCGTAGTTGACATTTTCAACGACTCAAAAGAAAACCTGTGGGTAGCACAACCCGGAAAATCATTTGTTTATATGATTGATTCTGGATTGAAGCTTCATCAATTTAAAATACCATTGGGCCATGAAGGGGTAATCAACCTGGTGCGCGAGGGAAATGATGGCATTTACGTTGGCTCCACCGGAAAAAATTCTTATCTCTTTTATAAAGGTAAAACCGATTCTGCCTTCAAGAATATCAGTGTTCCAGTTCAATTCAATACTCATGGGGACTTTACAATTTCCGGCATCGTGTTCATGAACGACAAAATCTGGCTGGCTTCTTCCGAAGGCTTGCTCAAGTTTGATAGGCAGAAAATTGAGCGTGTAAACCTCGGCCCTGCAATGACTGGCTTATCGGTGAAGTCGGTTGTGGCCTACAAAAAAAACAGGCTTCTGTTTGCCAACGTACATGGTTTAATTCTGTATGACCCTCTTAAGGACAGTTATGATTTGTTCAATGAAAGTAACGGCTTGCTTTCTAATACCATCACTCCGCGAGGCCTATTTATCTCCCATGATGACGGCGTATGGATTGGCACCTCCAAAGGTTTATCTTATACCGATGAACCACTTATTGAATCACAAAAAACTCCCACACCTCGTATCGTTGATTTTCGTGCCGATGGCAGAAAAATTTATTTACGAACAGGAGAAAAGATTGCCTACGGAAGTTTTATTGCCGCATCTGTATCATCAATTACATTTCCAGAGACGGAAGTGATATTTCAGTATCGATTGACCTCGAAAGATCATTGGAAATCATTTAATGGATCAACTTTAAATCTTTCAGACTTAGCTCCTATAAAATATGCGATTGAAATACGCGCAAAGAAAAATGGTCCTTTTGCTTGGAGTGATTCAGCCCCCCTTACCTTTCATATCGATAACCCTTTCTGGCTGCAGACTTGGTTTTTAGTAGGGTGTGTCTTTGTTGCCGGCTTCCTCATTATTGTTTCTATTGTCTTGGCCAACATAAGAAACAACAAGAGAAGTAGAAAACTAGAACTGCTCATTGATGAACGTACAAACGCTCTTAGGATCAGCCATGAAGAACTGTTTATTCGAAATAATGAATTGGATCGTTTTGTCTATTCAGCTTCACATGATTTAAGCGCCCCATTAAAATCAATTCTTGGGCTAATTACTGTGGCTCAAATGGAAAAGCCAACGCCGGCGATTAATCAGTATCTCGACTTAATGAAGCGAAGTGTTTTAAAATTAGACTCGTTCATTCGCGACATTATCTCTTATTCGCGAAATGCCCGATTGCCAGTAAAAAGAGTTTCAATCTCTTTTAGTGGATTAATCGAATCTGTTTGGGCTGATCATCAATTCACACCTAATGTTGATAAAATCAAATTTCAATTAGTCAACAACATACATTCTGAATTTCAGTCTGATGAGACAAGACTTAAAATAATTTTCAATAATCTGATTTCAAATGCGATAAAATTTCATCGGCCTGATCATAGTCCATTTATAAATATTACAGCCAATGAATTCCCAGAGCACTTTGAATTTAAAGTAGAGGATAATGGTATGGGCATCTCGCCCGATTTAAAAGATAAAATCTTCGACATGTTTTTCCGCGCCACAGAAACGGTGCAAGGTTCCGGCCTAGGTCTCTACATCTTAAAGGAGGCACTATCCCGCCTAAACGGAACAGTAAATGTAGAAAGCGTTTTAGGTGAAGGAACAACCTTTATCATCACCCTACCAAAGGAAATTATTTAGATGGTTGGGAGGGTCTCACCTCGATCTTACTCGGCAATGTGCGAGGATTCATTTTCAAAAGATCAAGAACTAAGTTACCGATATCTTCAGGTTGAATTTTCCAGGCATCTTGTGCATTCGGAGTATGGTTGTTAAACTCAGTTGCTACTGAGCCAGGCATAATCGTACTTACATTGATTCCATGAGCACGTGCATCCAACATTACTGCTTGTGTAAATCCAAGTAAACCAAACTTGCTCGCGTTGTATGAACTGCCTCCTGCAAAAAAATTAGCACCTGCCAAGCTTCCAATGGTGATGATGTATCCTTTTGATTTTTTCAACGCTTCATAACAAGCCTTGACACTGTAAAAAACTCCCGTAAGGTTTGTGTCAATCGTTTCATGCCATAACTTAGGATCGAACGTATCGATAGAACCAAAATAACCAACACCTGCATTTGCAATCAGGGCATCGAGCTGACCGAAGGTACGCACTGCTTTTTCTACAGCTGTTTTCTGTTGGTCAAAACTCTTCGCATCAGCCACCAAGCCGATCGCACTTCCATCTTTGATGGCATTCAACTTCTCGAATGCAGCCTCCACCGATGAGGCTTGCCTGCCGGTAATGGCTACCTTCCAACCTTCACGAACAAGAATCTCGGCGATGCCGTAACCAATACCTTTGCTTCCACCAGTGATAAATGCAGTTTTCATGAGTAATATTTATTTTTTTAAGGTCACATTGAATGGCCTGGATTATCCATACCGTTGGGTGAAGAATATCTCGATGGCCATTTCATTTTGTTAAAGTATTAAGATGGATCTTGTTAACAGCGAACTCGGATCTTTTGTTCAAAATTATAAGCTGACCTGAAGTTTTTATTATCTTTAACCTTGATCGGTCCTTAGAAATTTATTCAGGTACAAAAAATTATTATTCCTCAAAGTCATGACAATATTAAAACATTTCGCGTCCAGATTAATGCTCCTCATGCCATTTTTATTAAATCCATTAACAGTGAATAGCCAAAATTCACAAAAAGAATATTACGAAATAAAAACTTATAGATTAAAAGATAAATCACAGGAAGAGCGAGTTCATGCTTTTCTTACTTACGATTTTTTGCCCACTGCTCATAAGTTCGGAATTAAAAAAATTGGCGTTTTTATACCACTTGAAACCGACTCGACATTTGGAAAGCGTATCGTGGTGTTGATACCTTATACTTCACTCGAACAATTATCGAAACTGAATGATCTGCTCGTCGCTAAGGAAGAATACGATCCAAAAGCGAAAGATTATATCAACGCAGATTATACTAACCCACCTTACGAGAGAATAGAGTCGGTTTTATTGCAGGCATTTTCAGGCATGCCACATATGGAAATGCCACAATTGGATAACGTGCGTGCTGATCGGGTTTACGAACTACGAAGCTATGAGGGTCCGACGGAAAAAATACACAAGAACAAAGTACAAATGTTCAACGAAGGCGATGAGGTGAGTTTGTTTAAGCGACTACACTTCAATGCTGTCTTTTATGCCGAAGTTATTTCTGGAAGAAGCATGCCCAACCTGATGTATATGACAACCTTTGATAACATGGCTTCGCATGACGCACATTGGAAAGCATTTGTGAATGACCCTTACTGGATAAAACTCAAGGCAATGCCTGAATATCAGCACAACGTTTCTAAGATCAATATCTATTTGTTGCGTCCAACGGAATATTCAGATTATTGAATCATTACTTAGTAAAGTGAATTCTCACACCAGCAATTATAAAATAACTCAACGGCTTATCAAGGCTTGTGTTGAACTGATACCGTAAGTTTGAAGTAAAAGAAACGCGTTTTGAAAGGTCACGTTCGAAATGCATCTGCACAAACGAATTGGATGGCATGTAAGGATTGAACACGTCATAGTTACCCACCATCGCTTCCACAAACCCCTTTTCCTTAGTATGTCGGAGGCCAACTTTGTAAGCTAAGTAATTGGTTTGCGTTCCTGAGAACGAAGGTGTTGCATCAGATGAGTTATCCCGTTGAGTAGTGAGCACTTGCCCCAGGGCTGCCAAAAAAGAAAATGACTTCAATAAAGGTCGCCTTACTTCCGCTACAGCCAAATAATAACTTCTTGTATACACCGGATTGGATTTGTTGATATCATTCGACAACCGAACAAAGAAGCGAACGGTTTGCCAAAATGATTTAGTTTGCAATTCAAGCTTGTAATGATAGTACGAATCAAATTTTTCAGGGCGATGCCCAAAGCGAATACCCCCCTCACCTCTTAGCCATGGGTTCAGTTTGAAATTAGAAACAATGTTCTCATCATAGCGAACGTTGCCCTGGGCATCCCAAATCACTCGTTCATATAACGAGAGTGTGATTTTATCTTCTGGTCTTTTAGAAGGAGCTTGCTCTTTGCGCAGCGTGTCGACTTTCTGCGCCTGTATCAAATGAGCTACCATGAATAGCGCAGGGAAAAATATTTTCAAAACACAATAATTTGCCGCGAATATATTCTAGTCGGAGCACAATGCAAAAGCAGAGTTATTGAAATTCTGTTTTGATTACTTGGTGTGGACAACAAATTCTTTTTTCAGACAAAAAGAATTATAGGAAGTACCGAATGTTGAAACCCCACCAATCATGTTCTTAACATTCGTAAATCCATGAGTATTCAGCAGGTAGCTTGCCTGTGGGCTTCGATGGCTATGACTGCAATAAACAATCACTTCACTGTCTTTGTATTTCGATAGTTCATTTACCCTTGCTTCCAGCTCTGCAACATTAATATTAATAGCATTTTTAAAATGACCGAAGCTGGAAACATCCTTGTTTGATCCATTAAATTCTCCTGGAGAACGTACATCCAATAAAACCACCTTTGGATTGTCCTTAATCCTGTTACACATTTCTTCAAGATCAATATTCTTAAACTTAATTGTTGATTTCTTGACCAGTGGCATTCCACAGGAATGGCATTTTCCGGGCTTAGAATAAATCTTGTTATCACATCCCTGGCCGCAAGGCGAACAAACATATTCGTCATGATCGGGTATTTGAAGATAGCCAACAACAAATAAGAGTAAGAATTTCATAAGGTAATGGTTGATGTATTCGGTTAATACGTTAAAAATTAGATAACGGATACAGAAATTTTAGTCTTACATGGTTGGGAATAATCTTTCAAACAATTTGTCTAACTTAAAAATCAATTTTCAAGCTGGAATACTACCAATCAATAACATTTAAAATATGAACACAAAAGAAATTCTCCGGACCAGACTGGCTGTCGTAAATTTTTTGATAGCTGTTCTTATTAGCACTTCAACAGAAGCACAATCAACAAAGCAGTCTTACTTGCTTGCACTTTCTAAAGGCGATCATACACTAGCTATTGTAAATTCAGCAACATTAAAAGTCATTGCGAGAATACCTGTCGGGCCCGATCCTCATGAAGTAATTGCTTCTTCTGATGGAAAGACGGCATATGTGACTAATACAGGTGGTGGTCGCTCTTTTGAGATCAATGTCATTGATTTGGTTGCGCAGAAAGCATTGCCAAACATCGACACAAGACCTTTAATCGGTCCACACGGAATTACTTTTGTAGGTGGAAAGGTTTGGTTCTCCGCAGAAGGCTCAAAGGCCGTTGGTCGATTTGATCCGGTCACCAACAAATTGGATTGGAGCATGGGCACTGGCCAGGAACGTACACACATGATCTACGTTACCAACGATGAGAAAAAAATATTTACCACAAATGTCAATGCAGGAACGGTCAGCATCCTCTATGATACTTTGTTCCCTCCTCCTCCATTTCCAAATGCTCAGCCACGCAAAGATTGGGCGCAAGCCGTAGTGCAAGTCTCCAAAGGTTCAGAAGGTTTTGATGTGACTCCGGATGGCAAACAGTTGTGGACAGTAGCCGCTGACGATGGAGTTATTTCAATTGTCGATTTAACATCTAAGAAAAGGATTCATGTTATTGATGCCAAAGCATTAGGCGCTAATCGACTTAAGTTTACTCCAGATGGCAAGCTCGCATTAATCTCCACGTTAAGAACTGGGGACTTCATTGTTTACGATGTTACTTCTCTCAAAGAAGTAAAGCGTCTTAATCTTGGCAAAGGTGGTGCAGGTATTGAAGTAGACCCTGATGGATCACGAGCATTTGTCGGATGTACTCCTGAAAATTATGTGGCTATTATTGATTTGAAGAAGCTAGAAGTAATCGGTCACGTCGATGTTGGCTTAGGACCTGACGGTCTCGCCTGGGCTATTCGATAGAGCGTGTCAACACCTGGAAATACTGAAGCAGCATTCGAATTGACTTCGGGATCCGCATTAATACTTCGAAATAATTTTTCTTAGTCAATTTATTACGAGATGTATTTAAACGCGAAAAGTCCTGCGAGGCAGGACTTTTCAGTTTGCTTGTGTGAATTGTAAATGATGTCTCAAAATTACCTAAGTCCTGCACCAGACATACTGAAAACGAGTAAGTGGACAAAGGAATCGAGTAACTGGCAGAAGAATCCTTTTATGTGGAATTCAGTGATTCTTTACATTATTTTTCGTAAATTGATAGCATAACCTTTAATCCAATGAAAAGAGTGAGGTTTGCTTTAGCCTGGTTGGTTGGCCTTACATTCATCACCACTGGCATTCTAAAATATATTGACCTTGATGCAATGTCAAAGGCAATCTTCGAGAGAGCTAATTACCCAAAATGGTTTTTTTATGTTGTAGGAACGGTTGAGTTTGTTGGCGGTATCATGCTGCTAATGACAGCATCCGCATCAAAGAAATTTGGTAGTGTATTGATAGGTGTAGTTATGCTGGGTGCCATTGGCACACATTTCATTCTAAAAGATAGTTATACTCATTTTGTTGTTCCGGGAATTATCTTTCTGCTTGCAGTTTTTTCCTTGCTAGATGTTGAAAGGAAAAAGAAAGGAAAGGTAGAGTAGAGCTTAGAAACAAGCACTGGCAAGTCAAAGTATCTACCATTTCAAAAACTCACTTCTCTCTTTCTCATAAGTGAGAATGAGCTTGTGCATCGCCCGCGTGCAAGCAATATAGAGCATGCGCCTATCGATGTCGGATTTGTAGTTGCTTGCAGAAACAAACGGCACGATCACTTCATCGAATTCAAGTCCCTTCGCTAAATGCACTGTGGTAATTATAATGCCTGTAGAAAAAGAAGTACTGTCAGGCGTAAGTAAATGAACATGATGCGATTTAATTTTTTCGTACAGGCCATTTGCCTGGCGTTGGGTTTTGCAAACAATACCCAAGGATCGGTTCCCTGATTTACCAAACTGCTCAACCAGCTCACCGATCGCTTCAGCTTCATCATGCCAGGTAGCAAACTCTTTTATCTGCGGCTCTTCTCCATGCCTCTCCATAGCGATGAGATTTGGATTGGGAACGATACGCAAAGAAAACTGAGCGATCTCCCACGTTGAGCGATAGCTGCGAAACAATTTCACCACATCGCCTTGTGGAAAGACTTCTTCAATACCCTCGGCAGACGAAGCACTGTAGGGATTCACCGGCTGATTCACATCACCGAGAATGGTCTTTTTACATTTGAAGACGCGAGAAAGCACTGCATACTGAACAGGCGTATAGTCTTGCATCTCATCCACCAGCAAATGTTTGACGTGATCGTATGTCTGAACACCTTCGAGACGGATCTTGCAGTAGATAAGCGGAAACACATCGGCAAATTCTAGTTGCGAGCCGTGCATCATGCGAAACATTTCGGGCTTGCCAATCCATGCATAAAAATTTTTGTATACATCAAAAGGACTGCGAATATTGAACATGCGCGTCACGAGCTCCCATACTTTCGCCTTCTCACCACCGGTGAGCTTGCGCTTTACTTGATTGCGGATGTATTGCAACACCTCTTGCACCACTTCGGGGATGCGCTTATGCATGGGCATGCGTTGCCACGCTTTAAATTTTTCAACGATGAATGGAAAAGGTACTACCACGCCTGCCACTTTCAATTCGGTGTGCGTAAACGAATTATTCTCGAGGTAAATAAAATATTTATTGAGCATCCGCACGAATTCAAACGAAGACTTGAATCGGATACGCTCAATAAATTCAGGATGCGGATGCTCCAATAACGATGCAACCTGTTGGAAGAAAGTCTGAAATGGAAATTTTTTCTCGAGCAGTTCTGCAGCAAGGTCCTCCATGCCTGTTTCGGGAATGTGCTCTTCGCCTAGCTCAGGCAATACATTACTAATATAATCGGCAAAAACTTTGTTGGGCGAAAGAATTAAAATGTCTTTTGCCTTGATCGTATCGCGGAAGCGGTACAACAAAAATGCAATGCGGTGAAGAGCAATGGATGTTTTTCCGGAGCCGGCCACACCTTGAATGATCATCACCGAAGCTGTCTCATTGCGGATCACCTGGTTCTGGTCACGCTGAATGGTGGCCACAATGTTTTTCATCCGGTCGTCTGCCGACTTGCTCAACTCACGCTGCAACACTTCATCGTGAATGCTCACAGCATTCTCGATCATGAACTCCATCACGCCATCGCGGATTTTGTATTGACGTTTCAGATGGATTGTGCCTTTCACTTTTCCTGAAGGTGTATCGTACTCCGCATCGCCCAATTCAAAATCATAGAACATCGAGGAGATGGGAGCACGCCAATCGTAAATTAAATTTTGGCGAAGCGTTTCATCAGTGAACGTAGTGAGGCCTACATAGATTGGTGTTTCTTTCGCATCGTTGGCCGGTTGAAAATCAATTCTTCCAAAATACGGAGACGACACCAGCTTCATCAGCTTGCGCCTGCGATCCACTGCTCCTTCGCCTACATTCACCATGCGGTTGATCGACTGATCAGCTGCCACCATGTCAGCTTCATCAAGGCCGTGCTGGTGTTCGTAGATATATTGTTTGTTTTGCCGTAGTTCTTCCGAATACTCACGCACACGGCTGGCCACGCGATGCAACGCGAGCGAAAGCCGCTCTTTGATTTCTTCAAGGTAAATACGCTCGTCTTGCTCCGTGCCGTTGATCATGATTTTATTTTTCGGAGCGCAAAGATAAAGAGAAAGGATTGTTGAGGCAGCGATCAACGAAAACTAAAGAGAAAATATTCTACTTCAAATTTTGTGACTTTTGATGAGGCGATGAATTGTAAGGTAAGAAGGTTATTTTTTATGCGGCCTTCCCGAGACGGTCACCGCGCTATTCGTTACAAGTCCGGCCATTACACGAACCCACGCACTTCAGGCTTTTCACTTCTATCGCTGGCCGAAAAGAATCACAATGCAGCGTCCCCGAAACGGGAGACACTGCTGAGAAGACAAGGGCAAAAAAATGTAGAGCGAAAGCGTTACGCTCCCGCCCTACCTTGGTTCGCTCCTTGCGGAGTTAGATTACATTAATAAATTTTTGTCTGATAAAATTTGTCTTCACAACAGTCGCAAATTCTTCATGCAAACTGGCTAGCGCTGTTTCATGGATAAGTTCAGCCGAATAGTTTTGTCCGTCAAAACCTTTCTTGTTAAAAGTTGCTGTCGCATCCGAAACAAGAAAAGTTTCATATCCAAAATTCCCAGCCATCCTGGTGGTAGTAGATACGCAGTGGTCGGTGGTCAGCCCAACGATTACAAGCTTCGTGATTCCTAGTTGATCAATTTGGTCTTTCAAATTTGTACCGATAAAAGCGCTGTTTACACTCTTCTTGATTATTGGCTCGTTCGCAGTTGGCCTGACTATATCCTTGATTTGATTCCCGGGGTTTGTGTGATGCAGTAACGATTTAGGATTGGACGAGCAATGTTGAACATGAAAAACCGGGAGGCTTCTTTCGCGCCAAAATTCCAAAAGCTTGCTTGCATTTTCCTCAGCCTCCCGATTGTTTCGTTCTCCACCCCAATATTCAATGTTGTCGAATCCTTTTTGAATGTCGATTAAAATCAATGCTGGTGCGTCTTTCATTGATACTTGCACTTTTATTTATTCCCATCCGATGCTGAGTAGTCCAACAGCCTTTCAACATAAGCTCCTACTTGATTTTCCTTATCAACGAAATGCATTTCCAATATCCAGAATCTTTTATTTCCGTAAGGATCTAACAAAAACATATCGTACGGATTATCCGGGTGAATATCCAGGTCATGACTCTTAGGATCAACAGGTTGTTCATGCGGAAATTCTCCTACAATATGCCCGGCAATTTCACCTCCATAAGTATATCCATACTGCTTCGCCTTCTCTGCGATGAACTTAAAAAAGTCTGACGCCTTTAATTTCGTCTGCTTCAAATACCATTCCTGGGTTTCCTTCCAGGCTTTCTCCACATCATTTTTAAGTTTTATTTTTTCTGCATTCTTACCAACCACATAGGTTTTAGCAAAATCCGATTCCCAGCCGTTAGTTACAATTCCATAATCTACAAACACCATATCATCCTCCTGTATGATGCGGTCGGGCGGATTGTCGTTATAAATCAACATGGTATTCTTGCCGCTTCTTACAATTTTCTTGTGCCAGTGTTTCCGGATATTAAATTTTTCAGCCGCCAGCTTACTGATCTCTTCATTCAGTTGTGCTTCAGATTTACCCGCTACGATCAGGTTATTCTTCTCCACAGCTTCGAAAAGCTGAGCAGCTAACCTCTGTGCATTCAGTAGTTTCATCTTTGTTTCTTTATCTTTTTCATCACTTCCAAATGGCCTAATAAAAAATGCCACAGACATCTTGCTTTCCATCTCCTTCATATCCAAATCGATTATATCTGTAAAATGTATTGTGCTTTTTTTATTTTCTCTTATGTAGAGCATAGAAATAACTGCCAAGAAAATAACAAGGCTCTTCATAGTTGGTGGTTAGACCATGGATTTAGTAAGTGATCAGACAATTATGCAGCAAAGAAAAAGAAGCGAAAAGAATTGAAAGTTAATCTACATTAACTCAGCTTATCTTTTTCTTTAAAATACTTAAGAATTGGGGAGTAACACCAAGATAAGATGCGATGTCCTTCTGAGGAAACCGCTTCGTGGCGTAGGGTTTCTTTTTTAGGAACTGAATGTATCGTTCTTCCGCCGGTGTTGATAACATCAAAGTGATTTGATCTCGCTGCGAAATATAAGCTCTTTGAAAAATCATCCTGAATAATCGCTCAAATTTTGGAATTCGTTGATACAACGTTTCCAAATCATCCTTACTGATTTGCAAGAGCTCCGTATTTTCCAGTGCTCTAATGTTGGATTTGGATTTGGTTTGTGTAAAAAAACTATACAGATCATCGGCCCACCATTCTTCCACCAGGAAATCTACAATGTGTTCTGCCCCATTGTCGTCGTCTTCGTAATACGATTTCAAACAACCTTTGATTACAAACGATTCATATTTACAAACGTCTCCTTCGCAGAGTAAATACTCACCTTTCTTTAGGGATTTTGTTTTCAGCAATGAAATAAAAAATTCCTTTTCATCAACCGTCAAGGAAATGTGTTTCGAAATATTTTTGAGCAGCAGATCGGGTTTCATGACAGAAGTTTACAATACTGATTTCGAACGCAAGTACGAGATTGAAGTTTCATTCTTGAAAGAAAGAATGATAGTCGGTGACTTTTTACTTCTTCATCACAAATAAACTCCAACAATCATCAGGAGCACTCCCGCCATTCGTATCATATCCTCAGATCGCACTGTTCCGGCATCTCAATGAATCTCACTACTAATTCGGTCTTACAAGATGAGATACCGGAACTCGCACATGCTCTCTCACAATGCAGTCCGGTAGTTTCAATACGTCCAATAGGAAGAATGGCACTCCTCAAAGTACACAGGAATTTTCACGAATTTCTTTAGCCAGTCTGCGCAAAATTTCATTCCGCTCTCTTCGGAATTAATATGCCCAATAAAAACTATCGCTTTCTTTTTTCCTTGTGATACCGCATCACGCACGTATTCATACGTTTCCCATTGAGGTACCTCTCCTGCAACTACCACTTGCACATTTTTATCTTTCAATGCGAGGATTTGCATATCCGTGCCAGATGCTCCCGGCACCAACATAACCCCTGATACTTTCATCGAGGCATCGCCAACAACATTAATGGTGTTCTCAGGAAAAGCTTTTTTGATATTATCTAAAAGTTCATGCAAGGTAATTTGAGGAAAAGAAAAACTGTATGGGTTGGTGGTCGATCTATTTTTTTCCCATCCCAGTTTCTCTGTCATGCCAGTGACAACCCCATCAGGTTGTATGCGATGAATGTAATCGTGGAATCGCCAGATAACCAAATTGTGATCATTGATGTATTTCTTTTTCGTGAGAAAGACCGAGTCGTTTTGAAACTTTTCAGTTTTGTCGAGGTGGTTATAATAGATGGGCTCATGCACGATGACGAGATTGCATTTTTTATCAACTGCTTTTTTCAACACCTCCATGGTAGCAAACATACACGTGACGATACCGGTGACGGGAGTTTCAGCATTACCTTCTTTAATAATGTCTACAGTATTTGACACTGGCGCAGCGCCTGTGTTTTTTATGGCGGTTTCAATTATTTGTCCTGCTGTAATTGGTGAATCATTCTGCGCCAGGAGCAGCGATGGAAGTAGTAAAGCGAAAAGGCTAAGTAGTTTTTTCATGATAAAAGAAAAATTAATTGAGATTAGTCTCCCACAATTTACATTCTTTTTCTGTTTAGCAGGACAAGTTGTTTGTTGTTGGTCAGGCGATCAACAACAACTAATTGCGTTATTTAAAATTCGGTAGATCTGATTTCTTCGAGATTCGAAACACTGCATTTATTAATCCTACATGACTGTAGGTTTGAGGGTAGTTGCCCCACTGTGATCCGTCAAGGCCAACATCTTCGCTAAAGATTCCCAGTTGATTGGAAAATGAAAGAATGGTTTCAAGTGTCTTTCGGGCATCTTCCAGCCGACCCACACACGCCAGCGCATCGACATACCAAAAGGCACATACTAAAAAGGTGGCTTCAGGTTTTCCAAAATCATCCTGATGAACGTAACGATAAAAAAGCCCCTGATCCGTCTTCAGCAAGTTTTCAAGCGCTTTCAAATGTATCCTGGTTTTTTCAGCATTAGGATCAAGGTAATTCATGGTGATAAGTTTCAATGTACTTGCGTCCAGGTGCTCTACTCCCACGGCCTGTGTGTACACATTTCTTTCTGCATCATAGCAGCGTTCTATTTTTTGCGAAGCAACGTGGGCAAGCATAGATGCTCTCTTGAATAACTCAGTATCATTGGTCAACCGGCCCAGTTTGGCTGCTGCACAACAACCCGCCCAATGAAATAACAATGTGTAGGTGTGAAGTTGTTTTACATTTCTGAATTCCCATAGGCCCGCATCAGGTTCGTCGATTGTTTTTTCAATCCAGAAAAGCAATCGGTCGATCAAAGGCTTGAAAGAATTTCTACTTGCGAAAGTCAATCGTTTGTCTGTGAACAAGGGAAGCAGTCCTACGAGAATCTGACCATAGACATCATTTTGAATTTGCTGATTGGCTTTATTGCCAATGCGCACCGGTTGATTACCCAGGTATCCTTCCAGCTCCAGATGAATCTCTTCTCTAACTTGTTGACCTGTGATGGAATAAAGCGGCTGCACTCTGCCCTGGTTGCGTGTGAGTACATTCTGAATGTATTCAAAATAACCTTCGAGCTCATCGAAGTGACCTAATTCGTTAAACGCCTTCAGCGTATAATAAGAATCACGAAACCAACAGTAGCGGTAATCCCAAGTGCGTAAACTTCCATTGTATTCGGGCAAGCTGGTGGTACCTGAGGCAATAATTCCCCCAGTGTCTTCGTATTGATGAAGCTTCAGTACCAATGCCGACCGGATCACTTGCTCCTGGTAAATGTCAGGGATATAAGTGCTCTTGATCCATCCTTGCCAGTACCTTACTGTCTTGTGAATAAAATCTTCAGCGGTTGCTTTTAGCGGAGCTTCAAGCGGCTCTCCATACGTGAGAACGAGATATTGATTGTGATCAAGTACGAAGGATTGCCCTTCCGATACATACGACAGCGCTACATCGGTTGTGAGGCGCATCGGCATATCGTAGTTTAAAAATGAAATGTGATTACTTCCGATCACTCTTTCCGGTCGCATGTTTCCGTAGCGTCCAACTGGATTGCATACCACTTTAATTTCGGGGCTGCCATCAAGCCATTCAATCTTTCGCACCAGCATTAGGGGCCGGAAATTTCTTTCATACTGAAGAAACCGCGGAGCACAATCAATTACCCGGAATTTTCCTTGTGCACATTGAAACTCGGTGCACAGCACGTTGGTGTTCGCAATATAATATTGATAGCTGCTGTAGGTACCATGGGGAATGACCGAGAACTCGCCTCCTACTTTTGCATCGAGTAGTGATCCAAATACAAATGAAGAATCAAACCGTGGCCAGCACATCCATTTTACTTTGGCCTGATCGTCTATGTATGCCAGGTAAGAGCAGTTGCCAACAATGCCCATCGTATATTGATGACCTTTCATAAATCAAGTGGTGAGCTGCTGCAAAAATTTTATCACACTAGGTTGTGACGGCAGGTTGTACCTGGCAGCGGTCACATCATTGCCTACTCGTATAGTAATGGCTTTTCCATTCAATGCCTTGAACATGTCTTCATCTGTCTGGTCATCACCAATAGCCAGATTAAAATCAAAAGGAAAAACATCGAGCAACCTTTTGGAGGCAGTGCCCTTGTCTATTCCGGCTACACGCACTTCAATTACTTTGTTGCCGTCAATCACGTTGAGACGTTCATTGTGAACAAGGTGAAATAAATGATCAAGAAGTTCTCTTGACCGGATGAAACCCAACTCTGGATTCACTGCGCGATAGTGCCAGGCAATGCTATTGTTCTTCTCTTCAACAAATGATCCTGGGCTTCGCCTTGCAGAGAGCTCCAGAATGGGGCGAATCAATTCTTTCCAGTGCTGATCTGCCTCACCTTCATGAACCCAACCCGCTCCATTTAAACGTGTAGATGCTCCATGCTCTGAGATCAGATGAAGACGTAAGCCTTCAAACCATTTTTCCAGCACTTGAAAATCACGCCCGCTGATGATTACAATTTCATTTCGCCTGTCGTTGGAAAGCGTTTCCAGCAGCTGCAGCAATTCTTTTCCCGGCGATGCATACCGGGGATGTGGTGCGAACGGTACAAGGGTTCCATCATAGTCAAAAAACATTAGCCGTCTTGTCGCTGCATCAAAGTCATGACGTATTCTCCTCATCACATCTTTAGTAACATACCTGTTCTCCTGACTTTTTTGCAACACTTTGATTTCGCTCAACTGCTTAAAGAAATCATCTACCCAATGCAGAACGTCATATTCAATGAGTCGTTTTTGCATCAGGGCCATACTTTGTTTTTGTTCTGGCACAGAAAGAGACAAGCCGTTAGCAATTGCTTGCGCTACTTCTTCAGTATCCATTGGATTTACCAGCAAGGCTTCTCCCATTTCGTTGGCAGCGCCGGCTAGTTCACTGAGGATAAGAACGCCATCTTGTTTTACACGACTGGCTACAAATTCTTTTGCTACGAGATTCATACCATCACGCAACGGTGTGATCAGTGCAATGTCAGCCGTCTGGTACAAGGCACTCAATTCATGAAAACTTAAATTGTTGTAGCGATAAATTATAGGCTGCCATTGTAGGCTCGAATATTTTCCATTGATTCGACCAACTTGTCCCTCGATGAGTTTTCTCCGCTCATTGTATTTGGAAATAATCTGTCGCGAAGGAACGACCACCAGGATGAAAACAAACCGCTCACTCCATTGGGGAAACAATTCGAGAAACCGTTCAAGACCTGACAATCGGTGCGTTATCCCCTTGGTGTAATCGAGCCGATCAACTGAGAAGATAATTTTACGCTCATTAAAGTTGTTGCGAATAATTTTTTTTTGTTCTTCGATTTCAACGTCACAAGCTTTATTGAATTTATCAAAATCGATTCCCAGCGGAAAAAGCTCAGCCTTCACGGTTCTGTCTTTTTGAGGAATAGATCGGTACTGATGATTGAGCCCTGCTACCATTCTCACCGACTTCAGAAAATGCTGCACATATTCATGCGTATGAAAACCGATAAGGTCAGCTCCCAACAGTCCAGCAATTATTTTCTCTTTCCAGCGACGGTGCAGTAACCTGAACAGTTCATAAGACGGAAAAGGAATATGAAGAAAAAAACCTATGGTGATGTCAGGCAGCTTCTCGCGAATAAGCTCAGGCAGAAGCATGAGTTGGTAATCGTGAATCCATAGTGTGTCTCCTGGTTGCAGAAATGCCAACAGTCTTTCGCTAAATTTAAAATTCACTTCTTCATAACTCTTAAACGTATTTTCATCGAACTCCACATAGCTGAGAAAATAATGGAACAAAGGCCACAGCGTTGCATTGCAAAAGCCGTTGTAGAATTGACTGAATGTCTTTTTTTCGATGAAGATCGGCTCGATGGCAAAAGTGAAAGGCTCTTTGTTGGCAGACTTGAATTTATTCCAGCGTGACTCGGAAAAATCAGCGGCACCAAACCAATATTTTTTTGAAAACAATTCGTCTCCTGTCGCACGTTCAAGGTAACTTTTCAGTGAACTCACCAGTCCCCCATCACTTTCCTTCAATGTTACCTTACCGTTCTTTTCTTTCAGCTGAATAGGCAACCGGTTTGAAACTATGACAAGACGTTTTTCAGTCATCATATATTTTTAAACGATGACTAACAAAGTCTGGTATGACGACTTATCTACTCTGTGGCCCAGTAAACGATTTTGTCGGGAATCACACGATATTCCTGGAGTTAATGTGCGAGTAGACTAACCTAGTGTAATCGCACCTATTTAAAAACATGCTTGGCATAATTCACCTTCCACTCATCCAAAAGAATTCGGTTTGCTTGAAGTCGCTTTACAAAATCATTGTAATTTCTTTTTTCTTTTGCGGACCAGGCTACTTCTGCGAGTGCAATCGCGCGTGGATAAACCATGTACTCCACATGATCGCCAGTCTTCATGTATTCCGTCCACACGTTTGCCTGCACACCAATAATATATTTTGCCTCCTCCTCTTTTAATTGTGCAGGTACGGGTTCGTAAGAATAAACTGTAGGAACATCTACTAATACTTTTACCGCCAGTGGTTCTGACTTTGCAGTGTCTTGTCGGTAATCCAAGTACAACCATTTGGAGGGTGTCATGATTACGTCATGATTTTGTTGCGCTGCAGCAATGCCACCTTCTTCTCCTCGCCAACTCATCACCGTGGCATTCGGTGCAAGTCCTCCTTCCAAAATTTCATCCCACCCGATAATGCGCTTCCCTTTTGCATTAATGTATTTTTCAATTCGTTGTATGAAATAACTCTGCAGTTCATTTTCATCTTTTAGTTTTTCCGTTTTGATTCGCTTCTGACAATACGGACATTTTTTCCAGTTGCTCTTGAAACATTCGTCACCGCCGATATGAATGTACTGACCTGGAAAAAGCGGCATCACCTCATCCAATACATCTTGCAAAAAATTGAATGTAGATTCCTTGCCAGCACAAAATACATCATCAAAAATTCCCCAGGTGGTGGCTACTTCATATGGACCACCGGTGCAACCCAACTCCGGATAAGCTGCTAATGCGGCCAATGCATGACCCGGCAATTCAATTTCGGGCACCACCGTAATGTGATGTTGTGCAGCATAGGCGACCACATCTTTAATTTCATCTTGGGTGTAAAAACCTCCATGACGGGTTCCATCAAACCGACGAGGTTCTTTGCGAGTGCGTGTGCTGGCATGACCAATTACCGTTTCCTTTCGGAAGGCAGCAATCTCTTGCAACTTCGGATATTTTTTTATTTCAATGCGCCAGCCCTGATCTTCCGTAAGGTGCCAGTGAAATGTATTGAGTTTGTAGTGCGACATCAGGTCGATGTATCTTTTAACAAACTCAATCGAAAAAAAATGCCGGCCCACATCCAAGTGCAAACCGCGCCAGGCAAACCGAGGTTGATCGATTATCTGAACAAACGGGAGTTGAACGGTCTCGTTCGTTGAAGTAAAAAGTTGAAACAAAGATTGAACTCCATAAAAAAGACCAGCACCGGTTGCTGCGCTGAATGCAATACAGGAAAGACATACGAACCCATGTCTGATGAATCTTTAACATTTTTAATCGTAAACTGAGCTACTGCATTGACGTAACTAAGTAATGCTAGCAGCGAGCAGACTGATTTAATCATTTTATAATTCGATTTTCTTTTAGTACCAATTTAACTGCTTCTAAGGATAACGGCAATCCGTTTCTTCTGAACACAGATCAACAGAAGAAATTCAAAGCTATTCCCTTCCTGTAAAGAGAAAACCTAGTGCGTTGGATTGGCCGGGGTTGGGTGAGGAAGGGAGCATTTCGGTCTTGACTTTTTGGGTACCTTTTGTGTCAAGACAAAAAGTAAGAAAGAGAACCAATGTAATTTGGCTATTGAACCTCTCTTTGTTTGATACTAAATCAATTTCATCATCAAGGTCTTGTTCTTTTTTGTCTTGATAGGAAAGTAATCAAACACCAAATTATTCTATATATTTATAACAGCCTCTTACTACTATGAAAATGAAAAAAATCATTCTACTCTTTATCACTGCGATCTTGTTTTGCAGTTGTCAGGAAAAAAGAACAGTAGAAATCAATATAATTCCAGAACCTGTATCAGTCATTCCGGGAAATGATTGGATCACCTGGGGAAAGAAAATTTCACTAGTGACTTCTATTGAGGAGGAGAAGAATGTGGCAATATTTCTTCAGCAGTTCTTGGCAACGAGAGGAATTCA
>Ga0207155_1027_pt1 | contig 36483 bp, 36 predicted proteins | sample Alteio_BWMinHeat_26_FD_153515 | JGI IMG/M metagenome (GOLD analysis project Ga0207155, IMG submission 153515) | Enriched cells from forest soil in Barre Woods Harvard Forest LTER site, Petersham, Massachusetts, United States -... | ecosystem: Environmental > Terrestrial > Soil > Temperate forest >... | reverse complement strand
GAAATAGATCAAACTTTACCTGCCATCACCTTTACCGCAACTGATCCTTCCCTAAAATCTTTCCAAGATTTTAAAGGACACAATCTGGTGATTTATTTTTATCCAAAAGACAACACTCCCGGTTGCACTTTAGAAGGCAAAGATTTTAAAACCTCCTTTAAACAATTCACACAACTTAACACCAAAATTATTGGTGTTTCGCGCGATACTTTATCTTCACATCAAAAATTTATTAGTAAACTCGGTTTGCCTTATCCGTTAATCGCCGATACCGATGAAAAAGTGTGCAAAGCCTTTCAAGTATTAGCCGAAAAAAATCTGTTTGGTATGAATATTTTTGGCGTGCAAAGAAGTACATTTCTGGTGGATGAGAAAGGTATCGTGCGTCACGTTTGGCGCAAAATTAGCGCCAAAGGGCATGTGGAAGAAGTGTTAGCACAAGTGAAAAAGCTTATGTAGTCGTAAAGGTTTTGTTTTTTAAAGTCATTGGGAAAGCGAACAGGGATGTTCGCTTTAGCAAAACGTCAGAGAGGGAGCTCTGTCGTTTGCGACCAATGACGAGAAAAAATAATCCTTTACGACAAAAAACTAACTAACGGCCGACCACACGGCTCGTTTAGCAAGTTCACCTGCGACCATGCCTAAATAAATCAGTTTGGCATTGAGATCAACATCAATATCCGCGCCCGGTGCATACAGATCACTTTCAATACTGCGCGTGCTAACCGTATACAATACATCACCATCCAAAATCGTAGCATAGGGATAAATGACTTGTGAAATAGCATGTTGTACTTGTCGGCCCAATTGTTGTAAATGTCGCGGCGATAATTTTTCATTGATAATAACAATGGTTAATGTGGTATTGCCACCGGGATTAAATGCTAACTTTTCTTGCTGTAATAACGCTTGCGTTTTTTTGTGCAGATCAGATTTTTTTATTTTAGATTGTGAATTTTGGATCTCGCCATTTTTATCTAAGATAACCCCCACGGCATTCACTACCGTAAATACCGCGATTTTAGTGGCGCCAATTTGCGCAAATGCACCGCCTTGGCCGGCATGCTCAAAACTATCCCCTAACAGTTTGGCATGGGTTGCAGCAATGCCTACTCCCGATTTTCCTTGCGTAAATTGCCCAGCCTTAAGATTTGCTAACGCTTTTTGTCCGAGGGTTTTATCTGGATAAATCGCATTTTTTCTTGGCGTGTAATCAAAAATTACCGCACCGGATATCAACGGCATTTTAGTGAAACTGGTTTGATTGTGTTGTGCAAATAATCCAGAAACAATGCCGGCCATGGCTTCCATGCCTAAAATACCGCCCCCACTAAAAACAATGCCATCAATGAAAGCTTCGCCTTGATACATTTTCTCTTGCGTAAAAAAAGTTCCCACCGAACCGCCACGAATATCGACTGCCGCTTGCGCGCCTTGGGGAAAATAAAATAAGGTTACACCGGTGGGGCCTTGCGGATTGTCGGCACTGCCGATTTGCACTTCTGGAAAATCGAATTCTAAAATGTTAGCGCTATAGCCTGAGTGATTGAGGGAAAATAACAAAATAGCCAAACAAAAATAGATACAGGAAGGTAACTGTCTCATGATCAATTCCTTTACATAAAAAATTTACAAAAAAAACTAGGTGTCATTGCTAAAAGTCAATGCACCGCTAAGTTAAAATAAAAAACCTGATTTTTCAAGATTTATGTTTAATAGGCTTGCCCCGCGGCCAAGCATCTATCAATGCTTTCACTAACGTGGCTAACGGAATAGCAAAAAACACGCCCCAAAATCCCCACCAGCCACCAAAAACTAATACCGCAATAATAATCGCTACCGGATGCAAACTCACCGCTTCAGAGAAAAGCAAAGGTACTAAAATGATCCCATCTAATGTCATGAGTATTCCATAACATAAAATAAGATAAGCGAACTCATGTCCTAATCCCCACTGAAAAAAAGCAACTAACACCACAGGAATGGTGACTAACGCTGCACCAATATAAGGAATTAACACTGAAAACCCAACAAGCACTGCCATTAAAATGGCATACCGCAGCTCAAAAAAATAAAAAAGAATATACGTAGCCATGCCTACAATGACGACTTCTGCTACTTTGCCGCGAATATAATTCCCAATTTGTTCATCCACTTCTTTCCACACTTTCACCAGCAAACGCCTATCATTGGGTAAAAAATTAGATAGCCAGCGCGTGATGACATAACGATCTTTCAGAAAAAAGAATACCATCAATGGCACTAAAACCAGATAAACAATTAACGCAATGACCGCAGGTAAGGTGGCAATCGATACCGTAAATAATACTTTACCCGATTGCTTCACTTGTACGAGAAAACTTGACACCCACCCTTCTACGGTTTCTTTGGTGAGAAATTCAGGAAACTTTTCCGGCAAGAGCGTAAAGAAATGCTGGATCCCTAAAATCATCGAAGGGATCTCTTCATATAAGCGCAATAATTGTTGCCAAATGATCGGCCACAAAATAAAAATCGCACTTAAAAATAATCCTAAAAATGTACCGTACGAAATAACCATGGCCGCATTACGGGGTATACGTAATTTCACCAACAGATTGGCAAACCATTCTAACAAATAAGCAATGACAACACTGGCAATCATCGGGGCAAGAATTCTTCCCATACACATGAACAGCAACAAGCTCCCCCCTAACAATACGATGAGTAATATCGCTTGGGGATCAGAGAGATAGCGTTGTACCCATTGTTTGAAAACGCTAAGCACAGCTCCTCCTGAGAAAATGGCAAATAGATAGTTAGTTAATCTTATAAAAAAGATGAATGCCCAAGCACTTTACCGGTTTGTGGGTTAAAATACTTGATAACATGAAAAGATTATACGATATAATTTCCCCACGACACGAGTGGTTCAAGTATGTTCTTCGCTTCAGTCAAATTATTTGTGCGTTACTGATATTTTTTTGCGCTCATTACCGCGCCATGAGCGCAGAGCTTCCCGATCTTGGCAACTCTGCTAGCGCCATCCTAACTCCCCAACAAGAATATGAATTGGGTCATACCGTTGTCAAAGAACTGCAAGCTGCATTAATGATCTCGAACGATATGATTGTGAATGAATATTTACAAAGCGTGGGTTATCGTCTGGTGGCAACGCACGGGCATGTACAAGCCAATTATCAATTCTTTACCGTTAATGACAACACGATTAATGCGTTTGCGCTTCCCGGTGGATTTATTGGCGTTAACACCGGATTAATACTTGCCACAGAATCTGAAAGTGAATTGGCCGGTGTGCTTGCTCACGAAGTTGGCCACGTGCAACAAAAGCATATCGCGCGCATGTACGAGCACATGGGGCGATTGCGCCTTTCCACCATCGCCGGCATGATTGCGGCGATTATTCTTTCAACCCAAAATGCCCAAGCCGGTACTGGCGCGATGGCAGCGGCGTTAGCAAGTTCACAACAAGCATTAATTAATTTTACCCGCGATCATGAAAAAGAAGCAGATTATGTCGGGATCCACTCTCTTACCAGCGCAGGATATGATCCCATGGGTATGCCCGCCTTTTTTCATAGAATGTCGCAAGATAACCGAAACTACGGTAATCGTATTCCTGAATATTTACAAACTCACCCTTTAACCGAAAATCGACTGATGGCTGCGCATAGTCGCGCCCAGAGTTTTCCGTACAAACAAGTTCCAGATAGCTTACAATATCATCTGATCCAAGCCCGAGTTCGCTTGCACAGTTTTTCTACCCCGAGTGAGGCCAGTACTTATTTTGCAAAATTACTGGCGCATGGCAATTACCGTAATCGCTTAGGCGTATTATATGGCTACAGTTTGAGTTTGATTGAAGAAGGCAAAGCGCATCAAGCCAAACCTTATTTGGATGAATTGCTCCAGGCTGCCCCCAATCAACCATTATTCCATTTAGCATACGCACAAATGGAACTGAATACACAACAACCGCAGCAAGCCTTAAATCGCTTAGCAAATACGCTAAAGAATCATCCCAGTAATTATCCGTTAATGGCCATTTATAGCGAATGGTTAATTAAATTAGGCGAGCCGCGCAAAGCCATTTTATTGCTAAAACAACATACCTCACATAAAACAACGCATAATGAAGTGTGGCATTTACTCTCCGCTGCTTACGCCAGAGCCAATGAACCCGCAAAAGCCCATCTTGCGCAAGCCCAATATCTTAAACGGGTAGGGGATTTTAAAGGTGCCGCAACACAATTAACACTTGCGAAAAAAATCACGTCGTTATCAACGCAAGATAAACAGCAGATTGATACTGAACTCAAAGAAGTGCAAGCGAAAATAACCTCGTAGACAGATCCCGCGCTCCGGCGCTGCTACAGCAGCTCACGGATCCAATTAGGGAGAGAGGTTGATGCATCACCCGAATATTTATTGATTATATTTCGGCTCATCTGTCCAACTGCCGCCGCCTGGGTTGGGCGCAGGACTGGGGCTGGGGTTTGGATTCGCTGGTGCAGTATTATATTGATCATTACTCGGTTGGTTACTTGATGGCGGTGGCGGTAAAGCAGGTCCTTTATTCCCAGAAATATCTGGTGTGGGTAACAAATTGGGGGCAGCCTCTTTTGTGCTTTGCTTTTCCGCATTGCCGGTTTCAAATTTATTGGTCACGTAAGGAATGAGTAAAGCCACAACACCTAATATGACTAAGGCGATAGGTGTGGTTAAGGGAACCAATTTCGGGCTTTGTAAATGAATTTTATATTGCGCCATCGCAACAAGCAGTAAGGCGATCCCAATAATATAACAAGCAACGAGAATTAATTTGGTCATAATTTCCGTCGGACCCATTAATGTTTCTGCAACATCGCCAATGGAACCCGTTGATGAGCTACCTGCCCAGACGAGGGTAGGAAGCATGAATAAAATGAACAAAGTGCATATGCGCTTAATTAATAGGGATAGGTTCATGTGTGTCCTCTCTTATTCTCCTTAGTCTACCTCAGTTTCTTCAAAAAATTAAGATTCACCCTTCGGTTTAACGAGAATGATATGTCTAACTGCTTGTTGAATTTCAGGAAATCGCTGGAATAATGGATCTTGTTTTAACCGTTGTAAAAAGCTCCAATTGGTTTGAATTGCACGCACTAAATGCGGAATAGGATCGATCCCTTCCACCATCAAACCATACCAACCCAATAAATATTCAGGATAGCCCCAGGAAGGATCGGCATGTAAAGCAATATTAACAAAATCAATGGCTTTCTGATGTTTACCCAGCTGAAAAGACCACAAACTCATCGCCGCAAAACAATACGCCACTTTATAGCCTTGCCAAGGTTGCGGTGCACGGCTGATAAGCTTAATTAAGCGTTGCAAAGGCTGCGTACTTTCAGGCGCATTGATCGGAAAATGCTGCACTATAGTGATAGCTTTGTGCATCAAATGCCACCACTTTTCAACGGAATTTCCCCAAAATACATTGTCACTTAACCCTTTAATTAATATATTCAGTGCTTCATTGCGCTCTCCTTGTCGACACAGTTGTGCCACTTGCATTTTGATCCCATAAAATGTTTTCCCCCAAAGCGATTTTAAACCGATGAGCGAAAAAAATGGATTCAATTTTTCCATTAAGGGCGCATGATCATTCATCAAAGGTGGCGAAAGCAATAAGAGGCGCTGTTGGTACTGACAGTAATCTTCCATCGTGCTATCTCGATAGGCTGATAATGCACTCTATCGGCCATAACCACAAAAAAGATAAGCTCCAAGCTTAGCGTTGCTACCGCTCGTCATTTTAACCGCCTTGCACCTTGCAAGTTCAGCCCAAACCGATTATGTTACATTGTATTAACGCATTACTACATACTAGTTGGTTAACTTATGAAAAAATTTGCTCCGCCACGCGTACTTAGCGTTTTCTCCTTAGTGATGATCAATGTGATTGCGGTCGATAGCATCCGCACCTTGCCAATGGCAGCCAGTTATGGATTTTCCCTTATTACGCTTTATCTGATTGCGGCTTTGTCCTTTTTTATTCCCTTGGCCCTGATTACTGCAGAATTGGCCACGACCTGGCCAGAGAAAGGCGGGATTTATGCTTGGGTGAAAACGGCGTTTGGCCCTAAATGGGGACTATGCGTGGTTTATTTGCAATGGATCTACAACGTAGTGTGGTATCCCACTATTTTAACGCTCATCGCCAGTACGATTGCTTATTTATATGATCCCTCACTCGTCAAAAATGCCGCCTTCATGACTTGTGTCGTATTAATCACGTTCTGGGGCTGTACCTTAATGAATTGCTTTGGGATGAAACTTTCCAGTGCAGTGAGCACCTTTGGCTCCATTGTCGGCACGCTGGGCCCCATGGCAATCATTATTTTACTCACTCTGGTCTGGGTGAAACGCGGCAATCTGCCGGAGATCCCGTTGACCTGGTCAGGCTTAATGCCGCCAGTGAAAAATATTTCCGAATTGGTTTTTTTCTCACAGATCGTATTTAGTTTAATTGGCTTGGAAATGTCTTCGGTGCACGCCTTGGAAGTAAAAAATCCGAAAAAGGATTATCCGGTCGCGCTCCTGATTTCCACTATCATTATTTTGGTGAGTTTAGTCTTAGCTTCTTTAGCCGTGGCTGTTGTGATCCCGCAAAGTAAGCTCAGCAATCTTACCGGGTTAATTCAAGTTTTTAGCCTGTTTTCGGAAGAATTTCGTGTTCCTTGGCTCGGCCCTTTGGTCGCAGGCGCTATTTTAATCGGCGGTATTTGTGCCGTGGCTACCTGGATCATCGGACCTACCAAAGGATTGTTTGCTGCAGCTGACGATGGCATTTTGCCACCCTTTCTCGCGAAAACGAATCGCTATGGTGTGCCTTATGCCATGCTCTTAACTCAAGGCGGAGTATGTACCTTATTAACGTTAGTGTATGTCTTATTACCGACCATTGAAGGCGCTTACTTTTTACTCTCAGCGATGGTCGCGCAATTATCCTTGCTGATGTATGTGATTATCTTTGCGGCAGCGATTAGTTTGCGCTATAGCCATAAAGATGTGCCACGTCCCTTCAAAATTCCTGGCAAAAACTGGGGAATGTGGTTATGTGCCAGCTTAGGCCTTCTCATTAGCATCAGTGTCGTCGCGCTGGGTTTTGTGCCGCCGAGCTCAAAAGTCGATTTAGGCGATGTGGTGCTGTATGAAACGTATTTAATCATTGGCATTACGTGTATTTTGCTCCCGATTCTGTTCATTCATGCACCAAAATCCAAATCGTCCAAATCATTGGTAAGATCTAATTTACTTAGCTGAGCCTTAGCGGTATGATCGCCCTTCATAGTGAGGGTAGGTTCGCGTAACGTATGGTAAATTTGCTGTTATTTATGGCCAGTTCTGGCATCGTTGCTGGATTTTCTTGGTATTTTTTACGTTTAGGCCAAAGCGCTTTAACCGCGTGGATTGCCATATTAAGTTTGTTAGCAAATTTGTTTGTATTAAAACAAATTGATTTTCTCGGCTTAAATGCCACCGCAAGCGATGTGTTTGCTGTCGGAAGTTTACTGAGCTTAAATTTATTACAAGAAAAATTTGGTGCCAAAGCCACCCAACAAGCGATCTGGACCAGCTTTAGTGCTTTATTATTTTTTGCCGTGATCTCACAACTGCATTTACTTTATGAACCCAGCATTTACGATCAATCGCAAAGTGCCTATGAATTACTCCTGAATCCCGCACCACGCATTTTATTTGCCTCATTAGCCAGCTTTTTAATTGTCGATCAATGCGATCGGGTTTTATACCAATGGTTTCGCCAAAAACTCCCGCACTTATCGATGATATGGGTGAGCGCTTTAACCTTGTGTTTAAGCCAATCCCTGGATACGGTGTTGTTTAGCTTGTTAGGATTGTATGGGGTCGTCGAAGCGATTCTAGAAATCATGCTCATCAGTTTTGGGATTAAATTATTGGTGATCGCAAATACGGTGCCGTGGTCTTTAGCTACGCAAAGGTTGTTCAGTAAATGATCGCCGCCCCCCAAACTCAAACGCATGCCCTTCGGTTTGAAATTCTCTATCAATCTAAACGTTCACGCGCACGCGTCGGCAGAATTCATACCCCGCATGGGATCATCGATACCCCCAATTTTGTCGCTGTGGGTACCAATGGATCGCTCAAAACATTACATAACCATCAGTTAGATGATTTACAACTGATGTTTTGTAACACCTATCATTTGATGGTTCAACCGGGTACGGAAGTGATTAAAAACGCGGGGGGTTTACATCAATTTATTTCGCGTCAGCAACCGATTATTACCGATTCGGGCGGTTTCCAAGTGTTTAGTTTGGCTTATGGCGATGTTGCCAAAGAACTGAAAGGTCAAGGCGGAAAAAAGCATTCGGGCTCGGTGCTTAAAATTACTGAAGAAGGCGTGACTTTTCGTTCTTATCGTGATGGCACAAAAATTTTTCTTTCTCCTGAAACTTCGGTGGCTGCACAAAAAGATCTGGGCGCCGATATTATTATTCCATTAGATGAGTTGTTGCCTTTTCACGTCGATGAAGCCAAATTAAAAGCTTCGTTTGATAGAACGCATCGTTGGGGATTACGTTCGTTACAAACACATTTACAACGGCCACAAAAACAGGCAATGTATGCCGTAATCCATGGCGGCACCGATCTAAAATTACGTCAACAAAGTTGTGAAATTTTACGCGAACATGCGTTTGATGGTTTTGCGATCGGTGGCAGTTTAGGCTGCGATCATGCGCAATTATTTCAAACAGTGGCAGCAACCACGCAATATATACCTGATGATAAACCCGTGCATTTATTAGGGATCGGCGATTTAATTTCTATTCCCCAATGTATTCCGCACGGTATTGATACGTTTGATAGTTGCTACCCCACGAAGGTGGCACGTCATGGCATGGTATTTACCCAGCAGGGCGCTTTAAAAATGACACGAAAAATCCATGAAAGAGAATTTTTTCCTCTGGAAGAACATTGCTTGTGCGCAACTTGTCGCCATTACACGCGCGCTTATTTGCATCATTTATTTAAAGCCAATGAACCCTCGGCAGCAAGTCTTGCTTCAGTACATAATGTGCATTTTATGGTGCAATGGATGGCATCGATTCGGATGGAAATTTTGTGCGGATTGATTTAAGGCGTTCACCCGCAGAACCCTCACCCGCCCTTCGGGCACCCTCTCCCGCGAAGCGGGCGAGGGGATACGAAATGATAAAGTATGTTTACTTCTTTCTGATCCCTTCTCCCGCTTGCGGGAGAAGGTGGCGTGCAACGCCGGATGAGGGTCTAAGGGGTCGGCTTTACCAACCACCGACGCTTAACTGAATGTACGGACCCCAACGACCCCAATCTTCCGCAAAACCAGTATTCGCTGCAAAGCCTGACTTCGTGCCAACATTAGGATGTCCTTGAACCAGGGGATTAAATGCGGTATCGCCATTTTTAAATGCGTTAAAAATGTTCAGATAACGTACACCCACCGCAATATCCATTAAAATACTTCGGCGTTTGCTGATCTCGAAACAATAATCCACACCTGCATTGATATTGATTTTAGCAATCACGGAATGTGAATCTTCGGGTTCATAGTCATAACCAAAGTCACCATCAGATAAAAAGAGTTGTTCATAATGATTTTTGGCATAAAACAATGTCGTCATGATGCCAGCGAAGAAACTCCAATGATGATCATCTCCAGGATACGCTCTGCCTAAAATACCAATCCCCGGGCCGTAAGCACGTAATTTATTATCCGTAAACCGCGTATTGGTAAAAAGAACCCCGTTAACGGTTTGATCACTTTCTTCAAAAAGATGGCGGGTTAATCTTTCATACTCTGCATACGCGGAAACATTGACAGCAAAATGCGGTCCAAAATTGATCCAATGCGCTAACCCTAAAATAAAATCATTTTCTCTTTCGCGAACTCTACCCAGCGGAGCACTATTATTGGTTGGCGGGAACGGCAAACCAATGCTTATAGTGCCGTCATCTTCGCGAGATTGGTTGTAATTATAGTAATCATATTGGAAAAACAACTGGTTTTGACAGCATAAATCAAATGTTATGCCCACCGTATAATCCCATCTAAATCTGGGATCTAAAAATAAAGCACGCCGTCCCCCATCAAAACCATTGGCAACAGGTGACGCAGTAGGAAGATCACCAACACTCAAACCATTGTTACTAGGCTCAGTATAATCCCCAATCACATAGACACCGGCATAATCTAAGAGATCATAACCATAACCATAGCTTTGAGTTACCCAGCTGGTGGCTAAGAATGCGCCTAGCGCAACGTTGAGTATTTTTTTCATGAATAAAGTCCCTCTCCTACATTAGCGAAATATTTTTTTTCTAAAAATGCGGGAGCCGCAGCTCCCGTCATTTTTTGATTACTTCAAAAGAACAATCCCTTAAGCATTTGCGCCCATGACGCTAAATTGAACATAGGGACCCCATCTACCCCAATCTTGTGGGAAACCGGTATTTGCTGCAAAACCATTGACAACATTTACGTTAGGATGCCCTTGAACCAGCGGGTTGAACGCGGTATTGCCGTTTTTGAAGGCATTGAAGAGATTTTGGAATTTCATGCCTAAAGCAATATCAAACCGAGGTGATCTTGGGCCAAAGCCGAAGCAATATTCTAAACCAAAGTTGATATCAATTTTGCCAACGACGGATTTACTTTGTTCAGGGTTATACTCATAACCAAAATCATCATCTTCGAAAAATTCTTGATTATAATCATTTTTAGCAAATAACAAGGTATTCATGATACCCGCAAAAACACTAAATTGTGGATAACTGGCAAAAGGAAATGCGCGAGCCATCGCGCCGACGCCCGGACCATAGCCTCTCATTTTACCATCGGTAAATCTTTCGGCTTCCTCCCCATTGGCGTTTGAATTTTCCTCGTGCAAGTGTCGTGATAGTCTGTCGTATTCAAAGAAAGCACTTAAATCAACACAAAAGCGATGTCCAAAATGTAAGCCTCGCGAAAAACCTAATCTAAATTCATTGAAATGCTCATGCACACTCGCAGAAGCTTCCGTGGGTGATTGGTTTGTAGGAGGGGGAGCTGTGATACTAATATTTTGTAAATTATTATCTTCGCGACGTTTGTGATCGCGGTAATGATCGTAAGTCATAAAAACATGGGTATGGGTATGGGGAATGTGATAACGGATCCCTAAACCATAATCCCAGTCATAATCGGGCTCTAAAAAGATTGCCCGACGGCCACCATCAAAGCCACCAGCCACTGGCGTTGCGGTAATAAGATCGCCAACGCTCAGGCCGTTATTACTTGGCTTGGTATAAGTACCTACTATCCAAACCGCAGTATCATTCAAAAATTCTTCATAAGCGAAGGCTGATGTTGCCATGCTCATCGCTAACACTGTTCCAAATGTGATCTTGAGAGCTTTGTTCATGAATACAAATCCTTATTAATCAAGTCCAAAAGATAAAAATGAAACCGTAATTCATGGGCAACATGGCCTATGCAACGTGCACATTATTCCTTCGTTTGTTGGGAAATTAACAAATACAAGCTCGGGAATACGTTCCGTATTTACTGCATAGACTAACAACCATAGGGGAACATACACAAGAGGGGAGGTAAAATTTTTTTATTCTGAATGGAAATGCTTGATGGGCCGTGATGGATTCGAACCATCGACCAACAGATTAAAAGTCTGCTGCTCTACCAACTGAGCTAACGGCCCTAAACGTAAGGGCCGTATGATACCTTAAAATCACAAAATAACAAGTTGAGACTAAAGCTTAAGTCGTCAATATTACCTTAATGATTATGGTGTTTGTCTTGGTGGCTGACTTGGATCAACGACTGATGAAGCCGCTGCCGCCACAGGTATTGCCGCATTTCTCGCCTGAGCAAATGCCGACAATAGCGGTGGATTAGCAGCTGCATTGGCAAGCGGATCAACTTGTGGAGCCGCCGCCACAAGCACATTGCGGCCGTAGGGAGGTGCTACTGCAGGAACTGCGGGTGGATAAAATCGATTAGCCAAGCCTACCATTCCATGCCATAAATTTTGCAGTTGAGGTAAAACGCGTGTTTGTAAAAACACCCGCGAATGCGTGCCAAAATTGTGCACACTCTGCGAGATAGCTAAACGCTTTTGTTGCACTTGCGCTAACGCTGTTAAACCGAGATGACCCAAACTTGATAACCCCTGTTTGCTCTTTTTGTGGATCCATTTTGCTGTGTATGCAAGCGGAGGCTTGATTAAATTCCAAGCCATTTTTGCGACTGCGCTTGTTACTTTACCTATCCCTTCTTCTATTGCATTTATCCCCGTCGCTATCTTTGGCACAATGAACTGCAATGCAGGATCTACGAGTGTCCAAAATATCGCAATACCGAAGGTCACTTTGGCTGTCATGATGAGCCCTGGATCAGCGATGAGTTTGGCCCATGTGATCGGAGGTTTACCCGGCAATTTCGTTAAGTAATACGTTATAAACGGGCCCAGCATAATACTGGTAGGTGTCAAAAATGCTTTAATTTGCGCTAACCGCGAAGGATTGCGCGTTAATGAGCCGGTTGCCACAAGTAACGCAAACGGGGCTGCCGCTAACGCATACGGCGCCCATGCTAATAACGTTGGCGCGTAGGGAAGCAATGAGGGCAAAGTCGCTTTCAATAATTGTTGTGTTAAGGCCAGAGCTTTGGCATGGATCTGCATGTTAGGAGGAAGACTTTGCGTGAATGCTGCGCCTAATTTCATTTCTACGATGAGCGATTGATAAATAACAGCAGCTATCCAACTGATAAAGGCCATCCCCACGCTATATAACAAGGATGCCCAGGTGGCGAGCAAAGTATACTTTACACCCCTGAACAGCATTCCAAATACGTTGCTGATAGTAGATGCTGAATTTTGTGGGCCACTTCGCATCGTGTATGTCCTCTAGTAGTTGACGAAATAACATATAAAACCGACAGGCTACCATCGGCCCACATAGTTGTCAATTAACTAGCAAAATAATATTAAAATGGCGTTAGAGATGACCTTCTTGCTGCATTCTTTGCAGACGAGAATCGGCAAGTTGAGCAGAAGTGGAATCGGGGAATTGGGTTTTTACTTGTGAGAGAAATTGTTTTGAGCGCTGCCATTGTCCTCTGGCATATTCCACGTACCCCAATTTTAACAGCGAATCAGGTGCTTTCGGGTGTTCTGGATAGAGCGTAAATACTTGATTAAAGGCTGTCGCGGCAAGATCTAAATTGCCCTTCGCCACATAAATTTCCCCTAACCAATAATGCGCATTCGGTTGATATTTGCCTTGCGGGAAATTTGCAATGAGTGCCTTAAATGCCACCAATGCGCCTTCATAATCTTTGTTTTGAATAAGGTGATACGCTTGCTGATAAGATTTTTCTTCTGTCGCTTTTGTTTGTTCATTCGCCGGCGCTGTCGTCGCGGCTGGTTTAGCAGGCTCTTCTGTATCAAAAGTGATCCCTGAATTATCATTCGCTGCGGGTTTTGGTGCAGCTGCCGATTGCATTTTACGTTCAAGATCTAAATAGAGTTTTTTTTGCTGCTCTTGTAATTGCTGTAGTTGATAAGCTTGTTCTTCAACTTTGCCTCGTAATTCTTGAACTTCTTGTTGTAAGAATTCCATCTTTTTCAGTTGTTCAACAGAGACGTTTGTTGGATCATTTGCGTTTTGACGGGAAGACCAACCGCCCGGCTGAGCACGAGACTCTACATCCGCAGCCGCCAACACTACCCCTGACATCAGGGATAGCATGGCAACTAAGGAATAAACAAGAAGGATTGTCGTTCTTGAGGAACGCATTCTTCTAGTCCTCGTACACTATGACAGCGCGACGGTTAAGGTGGTGAGATTCATCATCATGACCACGGGTCTCTGGCTTTTCTTTACCAAAGCTGACCGTAGCGATTTGATTTGGATTCACGCCTTCAGAGATCATCGCATTCGCAACTGTGCGTGCACGTCTTTCACCTAAAGCAACGTTATATTCACGGCTACCGCGTTCATCGGTATGACCTTCAATGCGAACGTGGCGATCCTGATGATGCTTTAAGTATTGCGCATGCGCATTGACGACTTGATAATCGTGTTCATGCAGCTCTGCTCTGTCGTAATCAAAATAAATCTTACGTTTAGCTAATAGATCACGTTGTTCTTCACTGCCCGCAAAGCCTGCACCATCGCCAGCCCCTTGCGTCGAAGCACCGTAACCATCGCTGCCCGGTCCGCCTTTTTTAGAATTATGGGAACAACCCACAATACCTAAACTAAGCACTACGCCTAACGCTATATAGCGCAACCCCCTAACTTGCATGTTTGACTCCTTACCTATTATTTATTATGTAAACCCACATTTTATCTCAAGAGAGAAACGGTGACCATGCCGGCTCTTGTACACTTCCCTCTCGCGCTGGAAGACGTAATTGCCCTCGACCGTCAAGTGTCACTAAACCTAAAATATTACGATCGCCGTCTTGCGTGCCATAGAGTACCATAGCACCGTTAGGAGACAAGGTGGGTGATTCATCCAAGCGAGCATGAGTTAGAATTGATACTTGTCCTGTCGCCAATTCTTGTGATGCAATATGAAATTCCCCGTTATCTTCTTCGCGATGCATCATCACCAAATATCTCCCATCCGGTGTGAGCATGGGCCTTGCATTATAATTCCCAGCAAAAGTAATACGTTCCACTTTTTTCGTTGCTAAGGTTAAACGATAAATTTGCGGTTTACCACCCCGACTGGACGTAAAATAAAGCTGTCTGCCATCCCGTGTCCATGTGGGTTCAGTATCAATAGAATAACCATCGGTGATTTGCGTTAATTCTTTGGTCATTAAATTGAGGAAATAAATTTTCGGACTGCCAGTTTTGGAAAGCACCAAGGCTAAGGTATTCCCATCGGGTGACCAAGCAGGTGCGCCATTGATGCCAGGAAATTGTGATAACAATTCACGCCGGCCTGTGCCCACATCCATTAAATAAATTTCAGCACGATTTTTTTCAAACGACACGAAGGCTAAACGTCGGCCATCCATTGACCAAGAAGGCGACATAATCGGTTCTTTGGAAGTGACTAACGTGACGGGGTTATAACCATCGGCATCGGCAACTTCTAAACTATAACGCGTGCCTTTCATGGTTGGCACCACCATGACATAAGCAATTCGCGTTGAAAAGGCGCCGCGCACCCCAGTTAATTTTTCATAAATAATGTCGCTGATGTGATGCGCCAATGCACGGAAATCTTGATGATGAATGCCATCAAACGTTTGTGACACTAAAATTTCACCACTCTTAGATTTTACATTACCCGCTTGACCGGCTGGTGCAATGTAAATATCTGATAACTGAAATTTCACCGTAAAGCGATTATTGCCAATGGGTCTGGCGACGCCTAACACCACATTTTCTGCACCCGCTTCACGCCACAAGGCTTCATTCGCTTCATCATGCACGGAGGCGATTTTATGAAATTGCTCCGGATACAGCGGTTCAAAATGACCACTCATGCGTAAATCGTTACGAACAACTTGGGCAATTTCTTCGAAATATTGCCGCGCTTGCGCATCTGAATAACTTGGCGTTATCGCAATAGGTACGCCTTTAATCGTACCTTGACTAATTTCAATATTGAGTCGTGCTTGAGCAGTGAAAGTGATCGCACAAAAGCAGATCACCCAAAGGAAGCAATTTTTCACGCGGCCCCCGGATTAAATGTAAAGTTAAAGTGACGAAATTCAGTTGCAACTTGTGGATCTTCTGGCATCGGCAGTGGCGACGCTTTTTGAATCGCTAATTCCGTTGAGCGATCAAATTCAACATTGCCGCTAGACTCTAATACAACTGCTTCGACAACTTCTCCGGTGGGTAATAATTTCACCGCGACCTTGCACTTTAAGCTATTGATATCAATCCCTAACGGCTGACGCCAAGATTGCGTAATTTTGTTTTTGATTAATCTTGCATGTTTAGTGATCAGATCCTGATCCGCACGCGCGCTGGCTTGTTGTGCCGCGGCTTTTGCTTCATCAAGCTGTTTTTGTTTCTCTAAGGCTTGTTGCTTGGCTAAATCTTGATTTTTCTTGTCTTCTTCGGCTTTTTTCGCTGCGATCGCCGCCTCTTTTTCTTTTTTAATTTTCTTCAGCTCTTCCGCTTCCGCTTTTAACTTTTTTTGTTGCTCTAACGCTTCTTTTTGTTGCTTGATTTTTAATTGTTCAGCTTCTTTTTTCAGGACTTCATTTTTTTGTTTTAATTCCAGTGCTAAAGCTTCTTCTTTTTGCCGCTTTTGTTTGGCTTCATTTTCCTGACGCACTAATTCACGTTGCCTGGTAACTTCTTGTTCGCGTTTTTTTGCTTCGATAGCTTCTAAGCGATCAACTTCAGCTTTCAGTGCTTGTTTATTGACCATGACTGCTTCAATAATTTCTGTCGGCGGTTGGGGCGAATCTTCATGGATAACAATCGTTTTCTCAATGCCCACAAATAATAAACATACCAATAAAGCATGCAGCCCGAATGCCACAGCAAAAGAATAAGTTTTCGAACGTTTTTCGGTCATTTTATCCATGCGTTTGCGAACTACCTTGAGATTTTCTCGCTGTTTTGCTTGCGGCATCATCTTGCGTGACGAGCCCAACGGTGGCTGCACCCGCTTGCTGTAAAACAACCATGGCGGCAATCACTTTGCCATAATTTACGGAACTGTCGGCTTTGACTAACACTTTACGTTTTGGCTCGCGTTCTAATTCAGCCATTACGCGCAAAGTTAAATCTTTTTTATCGATTGTGGCATGCGGTTTGTCCGCAATATTTAAATAATAATTGCCTGCACTATCCACGCTGATCACAATCGGTTCTTTTTCTGAGGGCGGCAGCGCTTTCGCGCTAGCTTGAGGTAAATCTACCGCCACCCCTTGCTGTAATAAGGGCGCTGTGACAATAAAAATCACCAATAACACCAACATCACATCGATGTAAGGAACCACGTTAATTTCTGCGACCAGTTTTTTGGCATGACGCTTTTTTAGCATGTCTTACCTACAAATCACTAGCGTGAAACTGATCGTCTCGCGCTGTATTATTCTCTGCACCTGCCGGCGATTGACTATGTAAACGACGATGCAGTGCTGCGAAAAATTCTTCGGATAAAGTATCGTAACTCCGAATTAACGTTTGGACTTGATGATAAAAACGATTGTAAGCAAATACCGCCGGGATAGCGGCAAATAATCCTAAAGCTGTCGCGACTAATGCTTCAGAAATGCCTGGCGCAACCATGGCTAAGGTGGCTTGTTGCACATTCCCTAACGCACGAAATGCAGTCATGATGCCCCACACTGTACCAAACAGACCAATATAAACGCTAATTGAGCCAACCGTCGCTAAAAACGGTAAGCTTTGCTCTAACTCATCTTCACTGCGTGCTAATTCAACTCGCATCGAACGTTCAGCGCCTTCCATCACGGCTTGCGGTTGTGCTTCTTGTTTATACAAGCGCACAAATTCACGAAAGCCACTGCGAAAAACTTTTTCGATCCCTAAACCATGAGATCGACGGGATGATAAATAATCATACAAGCGATTCAAATCGGGATTGTTAGTGAAACGTTGTTGAAATTCATCAAACAACCGTTGCGCTTGACGAAGTGCGTAACCCCGTTGAAAGATCAACGTCCATGAAATCACGGATAAGCCTAATAAAATCAACATGACAATTTGCACTAATATACTTGCATCAGTAAACAAACTTAACAATGACAAGTCAGCTTTCACTCTTTAACTCCCTCACTATCGCTGCAGGTATGGCACACGGTTTAAAATCTAAGTTGGTACAAACAACCACTACTTCCCCTGAACATATCATAGTATTTAGATCACTCGGATCAAAGTAAAGGTTTTGACTAAATGTCAAAGACGCTTTATTTATTTTAGTTACCTCAGTAATAACGGTCAATGCTTGCAACAATCGTGCTGGCCGCGCATAAGACACTTGTAAATTGCGCACTAAAAGTTGAATGCCAAAGGTATCAATTAAAGCTGGCAAACTCAAACCTTTTTCTTGTAAAAAAACGGTGCGCGCACGCTCCATGAACTTTACATAGTTAGCATGATAAACTACTCCGAGAGCATCAGTATCTTCATAGAACACCTGAAGCGAAAAATGATGTGCCATCGTTTTAATACTCTTTGATGGGAAGATCTAAACCAAAATGCAAATAAGTTTGTTGGGTTACCAATCTTCCGCGCGGTGTTCGAACCATAAACCCTTGCTGAATTAAATACGGTTCAATCACATCTTCAATCGTATCTTTGGATTCCCCTAACGCCGCCGCTAAACTGTCTAACCCGACGGGACCGCCGGCAAATTTTTCTATGGCACAATACAGTAATTTCCGATCTAATACATCAAACCCCTGGCCATCCACATCTAATAAAGATAACGCTTGCTCAGCGATCGTTTTGGTGACTTTGCCAGTGCCACGCACTTCAGCAAAATCGCGCACCCGACGCAACAAACGATTCGCTATGCGCGGTGTGCCGCGTGAGCGTGAAGCAATTTCTAATGCGCCATCCATACTGATTTCAATGTTAAATACTTTGGCAGTGCGCATCACTATCTGTTTTAATTCATCAATTTCATAAAATTCTAAGCGCAACACAATACCAAACCTATCACGCAACGGAGAGGTTAACATCCCAGCCCGTGTCGTCGCACCGACTAAAGTAAATGGCGGGATATCAAGTTTAATGGAACGGGCCGCTGGCCCTTCGCCAATCATAATATCAATTTGAAAATCTTCCATTGCCGGATAGAGCACTTCTTCAACAATCGCGGATAAACGATGAATTTCATCGATAAATAATACGTCGCGTGGTTGCAAATTGGTTAATATTGCCGCTAAATCCCCTGGCCGCTCAATGACAGGGCCCGAGGTTTGTTTAATATTCACCCCCAGTTCATTGGCAACAATATTGGCTAGCGTCGTTTTCCCTAATCCGGGCGGACCAAAGATCAACAAATGATCTAAAGCATCTTGACGTTGTTTGGTTGCTTCAATAAAAATGTTAAGCTGATCACACACCGGCTTTTGCCCTGTGTATTCATGCAAATATTGTGGCCTTAACACCGTTTCCGTAGAGATCTCCAAGGGTTTGCTTAACCCCGATAAGGTACGATCGGAAATATCATTCATACTTTAGCTAACCCTTGTAGTGCTTCTTTAATGATATGCTCGCAGGTCGCAATATTTTTTACTTTCGTCACAGCTTGCGTTGCCTCAAGCGGTTTATAGCCCAAGGATACCAAAGCGGCAATCGCTTCACTTTTCGGATCTCTTTCCAAGCGGATTTCACCTTTGGTCATGGGCTGAAATTTAGGCATCGTGGTTTGCATTTCTACCATAATTCTTTGCGCTGTTTTACCACCAATGCCGGGAATACGCTGTAACAGATTCACATTTTGCGACACGATCACATCCATAAACTCTTGCGGCGACAACCCAGATAAAATCGCCAGAGCAATTTTGGGCCCTACCCCATTAATTTTAATCACTTCTTGAAATAAGCGACATTCACTTAAAGTCGCAAATCCAAATAATAATTGCGCATCCTCTCTTATCACCATATGCGTGCGCAAGGTGATTTCTTGCCCCAACTCCGGCAAAGTAAAAAAGGTGGATAAGGGCGCTTGGACCAGATAGCCCACCCCCCCGACGTCCAGCATTAACATCGGGGGTTGCTTTTCAATCAATTTACCGCGTAGTTGACCTATCATATTTTTCCCATGCTTTAGAGCGTTTCGATTTGCGCCGGCTCGCTAAAACGGGCATTTTTCCGAGCGCAAAAGCACCCGACGTCGAATGCAAATGACATAATGCCACCGCTAAAGCATCCGCCGTATCTGCTTGTGGCTTATCTTGTAAGGTTAACAAGATCTGCATCATGTGCTGTACTTGACTCTTTTCAGCACCCCCTCTGCCCACTATCGCTTGTTTCACTTGCCGTGCCGAATATTCAAACACCGGTAAATTCATCGCCATCGCGGCAGCAATGGCCACGCCACGCGCTTGTCCCAATTTCAACGCCGAAGCGGGGTTTTTTTGCACAAAGACTTGTTCAATGGCTAATTCCGTAGGTCGGTAGGTTTGTGCAATCGCTTGAATTTCAATAAATAATGTTCCCAAGCGCGTTGGCATATCTTTGGCGGTTAAATGAATATTGCCGCCAAACAAACAGTTGGGCTTAGCCAGCGATTGATATTCTATCACGCCAATACCGGTTATCCGTGAACCGGGATCAACTCCCAAGATCCGTCTTATGGACGTCATAATTGTATTATCCTAAACGACGACCAACATCCTCTGAAATATCCGCATTGGAGTAAACTTCTTGAACATCGTCGAGATCTTCTAACAGATCGACCATCTTCATCATTTGCTGCGCCTGTTCGAAATTTAACGAAATACTAGTTTGCGCCAACATCGTGACTTCAGCATTATCCACTTTAAATTTTGCGGCATTCATCGCATCAACCACGGCACCAAAAGCCTCGGGAGAAGTATTGACAATAAAGCTGCCATCTTCTTGCTTGACAACATCTTCCGCACCTGCCTCTATCGCCACTTCCATGAGTTTATCTTCATTGATGCCAGGCGCTAAATTAATCTGCCCGACTTTAGAAAAAAGATAAGATACCGAACCATCCGTGCCTAAGTTGCCCCCGAGTTTCGTAAATATATGCCGCACTTCAGAAACAGTGCGATTGCGATTATCGGTTAAACAATCCACCATCACCGCAACGCCATAAGGCCCATAGCCTTCATAGCGTAATTGCTCTAATTGGGTATCATCATCCCCACCCATACCGCGTTTTATCGCTCTGTCGATAGTATCGCGCGTCATATTATTACTCAGGGCTTTATCGATGGCTGCACGCAAGCGTGGATTATTCAAATCGGAGCTGGCTTTTGCTGCCACCGTGATTTCTCGGATCAATTTGGTAAATAATTTTCCGCGTTTTGCATCTTGGGCATTTTTTCGATGTTTAATATTTGCCCATTTACTATGTCCTGCCATTTATCCTCCGTTATGCGATGTTGTCACCTGACAATCTTTGACTTTGCAGGCGGATTCTTGACACGGACTCTCATTACTCGACGTGGCGATATGCCGTTGCTTCGCTTTGGGTTTTTCATCGGTTTCATAATACCCACCGCCGCTTAATCGTACGCTTGGCGCGGTAAGGCACTTTTCCAGGCTTGGTTGCTGACAGGCATCACACTGAACCAAAGGCGGTTCCTGCATTTTTTGCAACGCCTCTTGTTCACGCCCACAATCTTTACAACGATATTGGTATATAGGCATAGTAAAACTCTCAAGAAAATTAAGCTAGAATACATCGATCCAAAATTATAACATGCTTGGATTCTGAGTCGACTAGGCTTTTGAGCACGTTAAATAAACTAAGTTAAATGACTTTTCACATTGAGAACTATGCACTATGATTCGCTTTTTATTGATCCTTACTTGTCTGGGCTTTGTTGTGTGGTGCGCCTTAAAGTTGAGCCAATACTTCATTCTCAAGAAACTCAACGCTTTGTTTTTAAAAACGTCTACCCCGCTCCAAAGCGAAACCCTGGTGCAATGCCAAGCTTGCCGGACTTTTATTCCCGCCTCTGACGCTAAACGCGGTAGTAAAGACTATTATTATTGTCAGGAATGCCATTAAAAAATGTGAAAGGATAACCATGACCATGGTTTATCTCATGGATGACGCCAAAATCAAAAACAAGATGTCGCAATCGCTTTGGCAAGCATTGCAACTTTATAGCGTCTATCGCGTTATTTTAGCTATCACCTTCGTTGTTCTCGCCTATTTACATATCGAACTTAACTTTTTTGGTGTGGTTGATGAACTGTTATTTCAACAAGCCAGTGCTTTGTATTTATTTTTGAGTTTATCGTTACTGATCCTCGCGTTCTTTTTTAAACATCACTTTGAATGGCAATCTAATATTCCCATTTTTGCTGACATTATTGTGATTTTAATTCTCATGCACGCCAGTGGCGGGATTATCTCCGGTTTAGGCATTTTACTCGTTGTTGTGGTCGCTGCACACAGCTTGCTGGTGGGAGGGAAATTATCGCTATGCAGTGGTGCCGTTGCCGCCATTGGTTTATTCATTGAACACAGTTATACCGTACTCAGTCAAAACGTGGCGATTAACATGTATACCCAAGTGGGTTTATTGGGCATTGTGACGCTCACTACTTCGCTGGTGACTAACATTTTGTCAGCCCATGCCAGAAAAAATCAACTCATTATTGAAAGCCAAGCACAACAACTCGCAACTTCACAACAATTAAATGCTTATATTGTGTCGGCAATGCATGCGGGCGTATTAGTGCTAGATAATCTTTGGCAAATTCGATTAATTAATGCTGCCGCCAAACGCTTATTAGGCAATTTTAATATTAAGCCTTTAGACAACTTAGATTCTTTACCACAAACTTTTCAACAATCGGTACAAGATTACTTAAAAGGAAAAAGCATTGTTGCTCAACAAATGTCTCCCACCAGCCCGGAAGTACGCTTTACGTTTCATCCCTTGGGCCAAGGATTGCCCTCAGGCACATTAATCTTTCTTTATGATATTGCGGAAGAAACACGCCATGCCCAAGATCTCAAACTTGCTTCGCTAGGGCATCTTACCGCAAACATCGCGCATGAATTACGTAATCCCTTGGGTGCAGCGAGTCATGCGACGCAGCTCCTGGCAGAAACCAGCAATTTATCGACTGAGAATACTGAGTTGCTAACCATGATCAAACAATCTTGCGATAGAATGAATACGGTGATCAAAAATGTGCTGTCTCTTTCAGGCAGAAAAGCGCCGCAAATGCAGACGATTCAACTGATCCCTTGGCTAGAGCAATTTATTCGGGAATTAGTCTTCCCTGCACTGCCCACGCCACGCGTTAAATTAGAATATGTCGAGCGGGATATTCAAGTAAATGTCGATCCAAGCCAATTAGCGCAAATCCTAATCAATTTATGCGAGAACGGTTTACGCTATAGCTTTAAAAATACGCAGCAAGCCACCTTGATTATTCGTGTGCAAACCACCTACAACCCGAACGCAATTTGCGTGGATATTATTGATCAAGGCCAAGGGATCCCAAGTGATCATGTTAAACATATTTTTGAACCATTTTTTACCACGGAAAACACCGGTTCAGGATTAGGTCTATATATTGCCAGAGAACTGAGCCAAATGAATGGCGCCCGTTTGGATTTTTATCCGATTTCCAATGGTTGCCAATTTCGCATTACCCTGTATCAGCAAGAGGAATCCAATGACACAGCCCTTGGCGCTCGTAATTGATGACGAACCTTCTATTTGTCATCTATTAGAGATCACTTTAAAAAGAATGGCCATTGATTGCTACTGCGCTTATGATATTCATTCTGCCAAAAAATTATTGCAAAGCCATGCGTTTGATCTTTGCCTCACCGATATGCGATTAGGCGATGGAGATGGTTTGGATTTGGTGTCTTTTGTGCAAAATGAATATCCGAGCATGCCCATTGCTGTCATAACAGCACACGGCAATATGGAAACGGCGATTAAAGCGCTCAAACTGGGGGCATTTGATTTTATCTCTAAACCTATCGATTTACCCGTGTTAAGAGATCTTGTCACCAACGCGTTGAAAATGAATGTTTCAAAAATTAAAACCACATCGAATTTACTTATCGGCAATACGCTGCCTATTCAACATTTGCGAGAAAATATTGCCAAATTAGCGCGCAGTCAAGCTCCTATTTACATCAGTGGTCCTTCAGGGTGCGGTAAAGAATTGGTGGCTAAAATTATTCATCAAAGTGGCCCACGCTATGATGCTCCTTTCATTCCCGTCAATTGTGGCGCCATTCCTCAAGAGTTAATGGAAAGTGAATTTTTTGGCCATAAAAAAGGCAGTTTTACCGGCGCGATGTATGACAAAATCGGTTTTTTCCAAGCAGCAAATAAAGGCACTCTATTTTTAGATGAAGTGGCAGATCTCCCTTTGCCCATGCAGGTAAAATTATTACGCGCCATTCAAGAAAAAGCCATCCGGCCTGTTGGTAGCACCAAAGAAATATTAACCGATGTGCGGATCTTAAGTGCCACGCATAAAGATCTTCAAAGCATGGTGCAACAAAATTTGTTTCGTCAAGATTTATTTTACCGTCTTAATGTCATTGAATTAAAAGTGCCCAGTTTAAAAGAAAGATTAGCAGATGTGCCATTATTAATCGAACACATCCTGGAAAAAATCGCCACAAATAACAATAAACCGCGCCCTAAAATAAAAGAAAGCACTTTACAGCAATTACAAAAGTATTCTTTTCCAGGAAACGTTCGCGAGTTAGAAAATATTTTAGAACGCGCATTTACCCTGTGCGAGGGTAAAGAAATTACTGACAATGATCTGCAAATTCCCAAAGCGGATGCGCAAGAACAGGTAAGTCAATCCAAGTTACCCCTAGATGATTATTTAGTGAATATTGAAAAAGAAACGATTATAGAAGCATTAGAAAAAACGCATGGCAACAAAACGGCGGCGGCAAAATTGTTAGGGATAAGTTTTAGAACCCTACGTTATCGCTTAAAGAAGTTAGGTTTGGATAATGACGACATTGCCTAAAGGGTTCACGTTATTTGGATTAATGTTGACGCTGATCTTAACCACGATATTACTTTTAAGTGCAACGCCAATCTCATCGTGGTTTTATCGACATAACGATAAAAGCATTGCGCTGAAACTGTTTCATACTTTGCATTTTGCAAGAGCCGAAGCGATTAAACGCAATCAAATGGTTGCTGTTTGCGCGAGTACAAATTTCTATACTTGTGGTGATGATTGGTCTTTTGGATATATCGTATTCATTCCAAATAAAAATGCTCGCGAATTAACCATTTTACGCACTGAAAAAAATAGTGAACGCGCAACTATTGACACCAACCAACGGGTCATTCAATTTCGCGGCGATGGCAACTCTCACACTCCCGGCACATTCACCATTGGTTTAAATGGTAAACCCTTAAAGATTGTCATAAATGACAGTGGTCGTGTGCGAATGGGATCTTCTATATAATATAATTATTATGATGAAAACATTATTGAAGCGTGGCTTTACGCTTATGGAAATTTTGATGACGATTGCCATTTTGGCAATTTTCATGGTCATCGCTATGCCTAATTTTATCAATGTGCTTGAAAACGATTCCATTGTTAATATGACAAACGATGTGGTTTTTGCCTTAAAAATGGCGCGTTCTGAAGCGATAAAACGTGATGTGCCTGTCTCCGTGTGTGCAACTTCCGATAACACCTATACAGCGTGCGGGAATAACTGGAATTTAGGATGGATGGTGTTTGTCAATCCCACGGGGGGAACCACCCTCTCTAACACCGCGACTGCACCTTTGTTGCGTACCGAGGCAATCACCGATCAAAATGCAACTATCACCAGCGCGCCTTCTGTTAATATCATCACTTACACCGGTACCGGTATTGCCGCGACTAACAGCGGTAATGTCACTTTTACTATAAAAGCCACTGGCTGTACTGGCGATTCCGGCCGTCAAGTAGCTATTTCCTTGTCAGGAAATCCAGTCGTTACCAACGTCAATTGTCCTTAAGGACATTTCATCTGTCCATAATAGGCTTCTGTCAGCTAATTCAAGCAGGATCTATCCTACCCTATACACTATATCTTATAGGTACAATAAATTATGGGTTAAACCATGTATCTCTATACAGCGTCAGCTAAACCATTCCTCAAAAACCTTATTCAACGAGGCTCCTCTGGTTTTACCTTGTTAGAAGTCATCGTAACCATTTTTATTGTCGCGATTGGTTTATTGGGTTTAGCAGGTTTGCAAGTCATTGGCTTGCGTTTATCAGGCGACTCTAATTTAAGAACAGCCGCCGCTATTTTAGCCAATGACATGATAGACAGAATGCGCGCGAATGAAACGGCAACCAGTTTGGGTGTGAATAGTCCTTATAACAATCCAACAGGAACCACAACCCCCAACTCCAATTGCTTAGGTCTGAATAATGCGGGGGGTTATATCAATACCACCTGCACACCTACGCAAATGGCCGGTGAAGATTTTTATGAGTGGTATGCCGCATTACGAGGCACAGCTGCTACCAGTTGGTATCCCGCTGTGCCAGCGGCGCTGCCTTCCGGCGCCGGCGTCGTGTGCGTAGATAGCACACCGGAAGATGGGACACCAGGAAGCCCGAGTTGTGATAACAATGTGCTGGTACCAGGAAAAGTGATTTTTGCTATTAAAATTTGGTGGATTGAACGTCAAGACCCACACAGTCCCGGAACCACCCATAGCTATGTAACTAATTTTTCGTTATAGAAGATTTGATTATGCGTAACTATCGCTTGCTTAAAAAATACTTGCCAAAACCGATTTCCGGGTTTTCAATGATTGAATTATTTATTGCCATCACCATTGGTTTATTTTTATTAGCCGCCGTATTACAAATTTTTCTTAACGCCAGAAATTCTTATTACATTGAAAATGGTACGTCTGGATTACAAGAAAATACCCGTTTTGTCCATGAATATGTGACGCGCATCATTCGCATGGCAGGATATCGAACGCCACCGACGACAGGTAACAATTTCCAAGCTATGACCACCATTTTTCCCACGGCAACCACACCCTATGTCAGTGGTTCTTCTGGAACGGGCTTTAATAATAGCGATGTATTAGTGATCCGTTATCAAGGGAGCGGAAATGGCACCGGCACGCCCGATGGCACTGTGCGTGATTGTTTGAACAACGCCGCTGACAGTAACACCATGGTGACGAACACTTTTTCATTATCGAATAATTATGAACTTCAATGTCAAGCAGTCAATGCCAACTCAGGGGCTTCTGGGACAACCCAAGTGCTCGTCTCAGGGGTCGAAGATTTTAAAGTGCTTTATGGTGAAGAAGTGAATAATGACAATGCAGCCGATCGCTATGTACCGGCCAATTATGCATTTCTTAATTTTGGTGATGTGGTGAGTGTGCGCATCAGTATGATACTGCGATCAGATTCGCAAGTGCGCCCCTTTTCAAATGCTGTGACGTATAATCTGCTTGGCACAACCTATACATCGCCTGCGGATAAATATTTGCGCACACAATTAACTTATACGGTTTTATTGAGAAACCTAGTGGAAAACCCCTTGTAAAAGGAGTGAGGTTGATATGAAGATTAAGCTAATCAAATTTTCACAACGCGGAATAGTGTTACTCACTGCCGTGATTTTACTTTTCATTTTAACGTTGATTGGTATTGCTTCAATGAACTCCACAGCGTTAACAGAAAAAATGACGCAAAATTTACGCGATAGTAGCACTGCATTTGAAGCTGCCGAATCAGGATTAGGTGATGCCGAAATGCTGATCCAAACCATGACAACCATTCCCACACCGGTCGCAACGTGTAGCGCTGCACCTTGCTTAGTCTGGCAGTACAATGCCCTGGGTACTTTTTATCAACAACCAGATAGCTGGTGGCAAGCCAATGCTCGTCCTTTTTCAGCAACGATTGCCAATGTGGCTTTACAACCTTATTACATTATTGAACAATTTAATTATATACCGACTCAATTGTCTCCCGATGCTGAAAGTAAAGGACAAGGTTATTATTATTATCGTATAACTGCGCGTGGCACTGGCGCTACGGATAATGCTCATGCCGTAGTGCAAACAATTTACGCCACGCAATTTAATTAGGTAAATCATGAAGCGATTATCGTTGTTATTAAGTTCAGTTTTGTTAGCTTGTCTTTTGCCAAGCGCACAGGGTGCTTTACTTAATTTAACGCAAACACCCATATTCTTAACCACCAATGTCCCGCCTAATGTATTCATCCAGCTCGATGATTCTGGTTCCATGGACTGGGAAGTTCTTATTAAACCGTTCTGGGAAGCGTGTGCTTACGATCCAAGTTACCCAGCATCTGCAGGCTCTGGAACCACCTGTGGCACGTTTTGGAGTAACGACGCTGGAATTATCAGTTATGGCAACGGTCAATCATTGCAATTTGGCTATATTTACAATAATAGTGATAATGTCTTTAACTTTCTTAATCCCACGGGTTGCGCCTTTAATTTTGGTGGCTTACCACTCAATTCCCTCATGGCCTGTACTCCCCTCAATTATGTCGATTGGCGCGTGTATTCTTCGGATATGAATGTTACCTATTACAATCCTTCCATCACCTATAGCCCATGGGTATATAATTGTACTTCGGGCACACCTTGTGCTAATGCAAGTTTTACCGCAGCACGCGATTATCCTGTGCAAGGCGTTACCGGATATACTTTAATAAGCAATTTAACCGGGGGTAAATATGAAGTTTGGATTGATGATAAAGGTTTTTCAGGAGCAAGGCCATTACGCTCAGCTGCGGTGAATGTAACCACCGGCGCTAACGGCATGGAAGATTTGTGGGATAGCCATGTTACGATTGTTATTAATACTGCAAACGTTCAAGTATATAAAAGTGTTTATTCTCCTAACTCCTCAGGAATGAATGGTGCGCCGGTATTGATGGCAACTATCTCTGGTAGTGCTTGTTATAATATTTTGGGTCCCACGTCTTTAGTCCAAAGTATATTTAACGGCTCTCTTGCTTATACCAGTACCAATGCCGCAGGATGTCAGACTATCTCCCAAGCCCAACAAAATTTTGCCAATTGGTACCAATATGATCGACGTCGCTCCATGGCAGCAAGAGGTGCACTTGCTTATGTGATTAATCAATATCCTAATTTTAGTTATGGTGGGAATACCATTAACAATGCATTTTTTACCCAAGTACCCCCCAGTGGCACCACCAATTTTGCCACTTATAATTCGACGTTGGTCCAAAATTTCTTGACATTTGCATGGCCCCCTGCGACCACGCCAAATCGCTCCGCCTTAAATCGTGTGGGTCAATATTATTCAGGCACATTAAGTGGAACAACCAATCCGATATCGCAAGCCTGTCAGCAAAATTATACAATCTTTATTACCGACGGTTATTGGGATACTTTTGATTCTGGCGGTTTACCAAGTTATATTGGGGATGTCGATGGTGATGGCATTTCACAAACCTTTGCCGATATTGCTTATTATTATTACATCAATAATTTACAACCTTCTTTTGCTGCTAATCAAGTGCCGGCCAATTCCTGGGATACGGCAACATGGTTACATATGGTAACTTTCGCAATGGGATTTGGTATTCAGGGCAATTTAGTGGCCGGCAGCAATGGCTGGCCCAATCCGCCATTACAAATCAATAGTAATTGGGGTGATCCCTTTGCTAGTAACTCTGCTAAAGCCGATGATATGTGGCATGCTGCATTTAACAGTAAAGGCGCCTTTTTTGAATCACAAGTTCCGGCAAATGCCGCCACGACCTTAGGAACGTTTTTAAGCAGTATTGTGCAACGTTCAACATCGGCATCGAGTGTTGCACAAAACTCGACTCTATTAAATGCCGGATCTTCGATTTATCAAGCGATATTTAATAGTAGCAGTTGGAGCGGTGATGTTTTGGCTTACCCTATTAGTATCACAGGCGTGTTATCCTCAACGCCGAGTTGGAGTGCAAGTTGCATGTTGACAGGCGGTCTGTGCGCTAGTCCTTCTGGCACCAATGCCGGTATCACTGCGACCAATCGTATTATCATTACGCGTAATTTTACCGGCGCCAATAATGGGATCGCTTTTCGTTGGCCAGCCAATTATACGACCTATAAAGTCGGCGGAATTTTGCCAGCCAATTTGGCCAATTTCCTCGCATTGGGGCCTTATAATCCCCAAACCGGTTCCGCAGCGCAAATTACTGCCAATCAAAACTATGGTCAAGCCTTATTAAATTATCTGCGCGGTGACAGAAGTAATGAAGTTCAAAATGGCGGTACCTACGGATTTAGAAATCGTACCAGTATTTTGGGAGATATTATCGATTCCAGCCCCACTTATGTGCCAGGCCCTTATCGATTGTATCCGGATTCGATAGAGCCTCAAGCTTATTCCACGTTTAAAACCACTTATGCTAACCGTACGCCCATGGTGTATGTCGGCGCCAATGATGGCATGTTACATGGTTTTTCAGCGGCAACAGGTCAAGAATTATTTGCCTATATCCCCGGTATTCGACAAATTTATCAAGATCTACCTTATTTAAGCTCGACCACTTATTCACATTATTTCTTCGTCGATGGCTCGCCGCAAGAAGCGGATGTTGACCTCACTAACGCTTGGCACACTATTTTAGTAGGCACGTTGCACAATGGCGGCCAAGGTATTTATGCGGTTGATATTACTAATCCGGCGAATTTTACCGAAAGCAACGCGAGCTCATTGTATTTATGGGAATTCACTGATCAAGATGATCCCGATGTGGGTTATGTTGAAGGCAATGTCTCTATCGCCAAAGTCAATGTTGGTTCAGGGCAAACCGAATGGGCAGTGATTTTTGGCAATGGTTACAATAATACACAAGCCGATGGCTACGCTAGCACCACCGGAAAAGCCGTGCTGTATGTTTTACTTATCGAACGCTTTAGTGGCACATGGACACTCAATACTAATTACTACAAAATTCCTGTGGGCGCAGTCAATGTTGCAACACCGAACGGGTTAGCAGCGCCTTATGTTGTCGATACCAATGGTGATTTCATTGTTGATTACGCTTACGCTGGTGATTTACTTGGAAACATGTGGAAATTTGACTTAACCGGGATCCCAAGCAGCTGGGCAGCAGGCGCAAGTATTTTATATACGGCTTCTTATGCAAGCGCCGGTGATCAACCCATTACTTCACAACCCGTCGTCGGTCCACATCCCAACGGTTTATCTTTTGGCGTTATCGTTTATTTTGGCACGGGACAATTCTTACAACCCAGCGATAATTCATCAAGTGGTCAAACCACGCAAAGCTTTTATGCCATTTGGGATAAACTCAGTGGCACCACAACTGTGACGAAAAGCCAATTGGTTCAACAACAAATTTTAGGTGAGGTAATTGCCACCACAGGAACTTACCGTGCAGTGACCAGCAATCCTATCAACTGGAATACCTCACCGTCGCCACAAAATTTAGGCTGGTACATGAATTTAATTGAAACAGGCAGTACCAATAATGGGGAGCGTCAAGTTTCTCAAGCTACTTTGAGAAATAATAATATTATCTTTACCACGCTCATCCCGTCGAGTAATCCTTGCTTAGGCGGCGGATCCAGCTGGCTGATGGAAGTGAATGCAGCTTCGGGAGGATCCCCAACGGCTTCACCTTTTGACGTTAATGGCGATGGTATGTTTGCAACTTCAGACTATATTTCACTCACCATCTCGGGCTCAACCACCACCACACCGGCAGCAGGCGTGAAATCTTCTGTGGGAATAACAGGAACACCGGCAGTCTTTGTTAACCCTAACAAACAATCTGAAACTAAAGTACTCAGTGGCTCGCAAGGCTTGGGAACGGTTTTGGAGAACACAGCAACAGGTCCAAGCGGTAGGCAAAATTGGAGACAGTTGTATTAAAAGGAAAATGATCATGCGGACAGAACGTCTCGCTTTGATATTGATATCCTTGCTATGGCTATCCGTATCAAATGCGCAAGTCAGTTCTTCTTCACCACAACAAGGTTTTATCTCAGCGGTGGATATACAAGCGCGCACGATCCAAATTAATCAAAATGTTTATGCTTTATCTGATTCGATGCTCGTCATATCTCCTAATGGAGAAGTTTTGAATCAAGGAGGATTGCAGACCGGACAGCAAATCCAATTCACCATCGAAGATAGTCCAGATTTGGGGCCTAATGCTTCACCACGACCTCCACAAATGGTAGCGAAAATTAAGATCATTAACGGCTATAGTGAGAATGGGATCAAAAAGTGATACATTATATGATAATGGCCAACGACAGGTAATACATGAAAAATAAATACGCAAAAAGCAAAGGGTTTAATTTAATCGAATTGATGGTGGTGCTCATCATATTAGGGATCATTGTCAGCATTGCACTGCCGGCTTATACGGATCAAATGATCGCTTCTCGACGCTCAGATGGTCAAGCGGCATTATTAAATATGTCGGCGCTCATGGAACATTATTACACCGAAAATAATACTTATGTGGGCGCCACCGCCGCTACTTTAAATATTACCAACTTATCGCAACAAGGCTATTATCAACTCAGCATCAGCAATTTAACGGCAACCACGTACACCTTAACCGCGACACCCGTGGCCGGTGGCCCACAAGTCAGTGACGCCGCCTGTGGTGCTTTATCAATCACCAATACCAATGTGAAAAGCCCGAACCCTACTTTGTGTTGGGATTAATTTTTTACTTCAAGTTGAAATTGATTTTTGATCGGCACATCGCGTAATTCTCGGGGCATGGAAAATGAGATATTTTCATCTATTCCAGTTAAATCCGTAATTTTTTCCACATTCAGATATTGTTGTAACGTCGTAATCACTTGCTTGACTAAAACATCCGGCGCAGAAGCCCCAGCCGTGATCCCAATCGTTTTTACTTTCTCAAACCATTGCCAATCAATCATCTCGGGTTTATCCAGCAAATGTGCCGGTGTGCCCAAATGTTCCGCCAATTCGCGTAATCGATTCGAATTAGAACTGTTGACTGAGCCCACCACTAATACAATATCTGCTTGCGTGGCTAAAATTTTAACGGCATCTTGTCGATTTTGAGTGGCATAACAAATATCATCCCGGCGCGGCCCTTGGATGTGCGGATATTTCAGTTTCAAAGCTTCGATAATTTTTTGGGTATCATCTACCGATAAGGTGGTTTGCGTAACATAAGATAAATGTTCTGGATCTTTGACTGCGAGCTTATCAACATCCGCAATATCTTCCACTAAGTAGATAGCGCCTTCAGGATTTTTATATTGCCCCAACGTCCCTTCAACTTCGGCATGTCCCGCATGTCCAATCAGCACACATTCATAGCCTTTTTTGCTTTGTCTTACGACTTCCATATGCACTTTGGTCACTAAGGGACAAGTCGCATCCAACACCATTTTAAAATGACGCTGATGAGCCACTTCGCGCACGTGTTGTGACACACCATGTGCGCTGAAGATCACGATGCTGCCATCGGGGATTTCTGCTAATTCATCGACAAAAATCGCACCGCGTTGTTTGAGCGCATCGACCACAAAACGATTGTGAACTACTTCATGACGCACATAAATGGGCGCACCATATTTTTCCAAAGCTGCTTCAACAATATCAATAGCACGTTCAACGCCAGCACAAAAACCGCGTGGATTAGCCAATAAAATTGTCATTGGGTGGGTATTTTGCATACTTACTCCTTCATAAGGCTTTTAATGAGCATAAGTGCGCCAATGGTGATAAAACCATCAGCAAAATTAAAGGTATACCAATGCCATGAGCGAATATAAAAATCGATAAAATCGATAACATAGCCATGAAATAAACGATCGCACAAATTTCCTAAGGCACCACCCAAAATTAAGGTCAGCGCCATTCCGAGCCATTTATCATTGGCGGGAACTTTAATTAAATACAATGCCACGCCGATACAGATCAGAATAATAAAGCCCAATAATCCTAACTGCAAAAAATGGGCTTGTTGATTTAATAAACTAAACGCCACACCATAATTATGCGATTGGGTTAAATTAATAAAAGGGATCAGCGGGGAAATTTCGCCATAGGCTATTTTTTCAAGAATTGCCCATTTACTGACTTGATCGAGCAATACCAACCAAGGTACCCATAGCAACCACCACAGTCCGGGAAATTTTTTATCGGTTTGGGCTAATTTTTCGTCTGTATAAATGACTTTAGGCATAATAACGTTTCTCTCCCTGTTTGGTCGGATCAATATTCTCAACACAACGACCACAAATATCTGGAAATTGCGGGTTGTGATCCACATCCGGTTGGTGATGCCAACAGCGCACACATTTCACATCCACGCTTGGCGCAACAGTCAGCTTTAAATTTTCCATTTCCGTTGGCATGGCTTCTGGATTATCTGTTAACGGTTTAACGGTTGCACTCGAAGTAATCAAGACAAAGCGTAATTCATTTTTTAATAGTTGTAATATCTGATACAAATCGCCTTGAGCATATAACACCACAGCAGCATCTAACGGTGCACCCATGTTACCTTGCACGCGTTGCGTTTCTAAGGCTTTATTCACTTGATTACGTACTTGCATAATCGTTTGCCAAAAATCATTTCCCATGGCTTGGTTGGCACTGAGCCTAGGCAAATTATCCATCCACGTGGTTAAAAAGATGGTATTTTCTTGTGCACCAGGAATATGTTCCCAAATCTCTTCGGCAGTAAAACTTAAAATTGGCGCTAACCAACGCGTCAAAGCTTGAATTAAATAATACATTGCGGTTTGCGCAGAACGCCGCGGTAAGCCATCGGTTTTGGTGGTATATTGGCGATCTTTAATTACATCTAAATAAAAACTGCCTAATTCCACCACACAAAAATTGTGAATTTTTTGATAAATACTATGAAATTGATAACTCTCATAACTTTGCAAAATCTCTTGTTGTAATTTTGCCGCGCTATCCACTATCCACGCATCTAAAGCTAATAATTTCTCTGCGGGAACTAAATGCACTTTGGGATCAAATCCATCTAAATTGGCCAATAAAAAGCGCGCAGTATTGCGAATTCTGCGGTACGCATCTGCCATCCGGGTTAAAATTTCATCAGAAACATGGATTTCCCCTTTATAATCAGTCGACGCTACCCATAGCCTTAAAATATCTGCGCCTAAGGTCTTAAGCACTTTATCCGGAGACACAACGTTGCCTAAGGATTTCGACATTTTTCTGCCCTGCGCATCCACCGTAAACCCATGGGTTAGCACGCCTTTATAGGGTGGCTCTTCATACATTGCCATGCTCGTGAGTAAGGAAGATTGAAACCAACCACGATGTTGATCTGAACCTTCTAAATATAAATCCGCCGGGAATTGCAATTCGGGACGCGCTTTCAATACACAAGTATGACTGACGCCAGAATCAAACCACACATCTAAAATATCTTTGGATTTTTGATACTCTGCCATATCGGCAAAGGGGAACGAAGCTATATCTAAATTATACCACGCTTCAACCCCATCTTTTTCAATATGCTGAGCAACAAATTCAATGATGTCTTGGATTTGAGGATGCAATTGACCGGTTTTTTGATGCGTCATAAAAGGGATCGGTACACCCCAAGTACGTTGCCGCGAAATACACCAATCCGGACGACCTTCCACCATTAAACCAATGCGCGATTGTCCCCAATTCGGCACCCAGCTCACTTTCTCAATCCCTTTTAAGGCCGCTTGTCTTAAGTGATGCTTTTCCATGCTGATAAACCATTGTTGAGTCGCCCGAAAAATAATCGGGGTTTTATGCCGCCAACAATGTGGATAGCTATGCGTTAGCGTAGTGGCGTGCAATAAAGTATTTTTCTCGCGCAAAATCTCAATAATTTTATCGTTGGCTTTAAAAACATGTACGCCGCCTAATAGCGGAACCGTCGCGAGAAAACAACCTTGATTATCCACTTCGGTTTCCACTAATAAACCATTGGCTAAGCCAATTTGATAATCTTCTAAACCATGCGCGGGCGCCGTATGCACAGCACCTGTCCCGGCATCGACAGTAACATGTTCACCTAAAACAATGGGGACTTGCTTATCATAAAAAGGATGTGCCAGCATTTGCTTGGCCACTTGTTTGCCTTGAAACGTCGCGACAACTTCGTAATCACTATAGCCATAACGCTGCATACAAGATCCTAACAAATCTTGCAGGACACAAATGCCATCAAAATGAGGATTGTCCACTTTCACCAACACATATTCTAACTCGGGATGCAGAGCCACTGCTTGGTTAGCCGGTAAGGTCCAAGGTGTGGTGGTCCAAACCGCAAACGCAATGTTTTTTACACTGGCATTGGCAACATTAAGTTTTTGTAAAAAGGTGGGAACCTCTATCACACTAAAAGCCACATCAATGGCGGGGGAAGTTTTATTTTGATATTCCACTTCTGCTTCAGCTAATGCCGATCCACAATTAATACACCAATGCACTGGTTTAGCACCTTGCTGCACATAACCGCGGCTTAAAATTTTGCCTAAAGCTCGAACGGTATCGGCTTCATACTGATAATTCATGGTTAAATACGGATTTTGCCAATCGGCTAAAATTCCCAAACGAATTAAAGCAGATTTTTGCACCGCAATTTGGCTATTGGCATACTCACGACACGCTTGGCGAAATTCTTTTGGATTAACATCGACATTGGCCATGCCGATTTTCTTT
>Ga0207155_1026_pt1 | contig 36489 bp, 32 predicted proteins | sample Alteio_BWMinHeat_26_FD_153515 | JGI IMG/M metagenome (GOLD analysis project Ga0207155, IMG submission 153515) | Enriched cells from forest soil in Barre Woods Harvard Forest LTER site, Petersham, Massachusetts, United States -... | ecosystem: Environmental > Terrestrial > Soil > Temperate forest >... | reverse complement strand
AGAAAAGCACGATGTCTTTATCGCGGGGAATGTCCTTGCTGCGCTTCATTAATTGGTCCGGCAGCACACGAATCGCGCCGGGAATAGTCCGCGGGTCAGGTAGGTAATCCAGCGGGTGCCGCAGGTCAACAATGAACAGATCTTTCCCGGCATCCATCATCTGTTTCAACTCTTCGGGACCAAGCCGCGCATTACGCACCTGCGTGAGGAACCGACGCTGCTTGGCGAGTCGGTAGAAAAAGAAGCCTAAGAGCGCAGCAACGAACACCGCACCTGCAAATCTGCCAGCCCAATTCCAGAGTTCCGGATGCCTCTTCAGGGCGTCGCCGAAAAACCTGCCCGCGAGCAGAAACGTTCCAGACCACAGCGCTGCGCCGGCCATATCCCACAAAATGAACTGCTGATAGGGCATGCCGCTTTGCCCTGCAATCGGCGCCGCGACGGTGTTCAGACCAGGCATGAATTTCGCGATCAGCAAGGCCGCTGGGCCCCGGCTGGCAAAGATGTTCTCTGTACGCCGCACGCAGGTGTCCGTCTCTAGCGAAAGCTTGCAGAGCATACGAATGACAGATTGTCCAAACCGCCGGCCAAGGTGAAACCAGATCGTGTCGCTTACCGCACAGCCCGCCATGACGCAAAGCAGCATGAACCAGGCGCTCATGTGATGCCCGTACGCCTGCGTCGAGGTAGCGCTGATTGTGCCCGCTGCAATCAGCAGCGGAATGCTCGGGATGGGGATACCGAGCTGCTCAGCCATCACCCAGAGAAATAAGACTATGTAGCCATACTGTAAGAAGAAATCGACCGCGACCATCTTGCTCACCCTGGATCTAATTCAGTAGATGACGGCGGGCGCGATTCCGATGCAGCCAAAGGAACAAAGCCGCCAGCATCTGCTGACGGCCTTATCTTAATCTCTGTGCCGGGTTTTGTTCCTGTTTAATCTTCCGCATCTACAAGTGGCATTTCTACAACATGCTCGCTGAGGAACCAGACCTGCAATTCGTTGGTGCGCACCACCTGGCTGACCAGGGCATCATTTGTGCCATCGTCGCCGGCGTTAGCGGCTTTCCTCGCACCCTCGCGAGCCTCGACGATCACCGCGTGGTGGGCCTCGAGCAGACGCGAAATCTGCACCGGAACCTCTTCACGTCCGCGCGGCGGTCGCTCCAGTTTGGTCATTTCGGCGACGTCTGCGGCCGTTGCAACACTGACGCCACCAAGTGTCTGAATACGCTCTGCCAGCACGTCAACAAGTCCTGACTGCTCTTCAAAATGCTTGTCAAAAAGCAGATGCAATTGGTAGAAGGTGGGGCCGCTTACCTGCCAATGGCTTTTCTTATACAGGTCGCGCATCGTGATGGTGTCTGCGAGGATTTGATTCAACAACTCAACCATTTGCAGACGAATGGTTTCGTCAAGGCCGATCGGCAGGTTCTTGATGACTGTGCCAAACTTTTGAATCTCCTTTGCCTTCTGTTTCCATTTCGGCGTAATCAAATCGCCCTTTTTCTGCGGGACTTTCAACGCGCTGCTGCTCATGCTCATCTCCTGGTGGTGGTTTCACGGGTCTCAATAATTAGATGCGACGCGCGTACGCGTGGATCGGTTTCTACCTCACTGTCACTTTTGGTGTGACCGAAAGACCCGGCCGCAGCAGGTGGTCGTTGTTTTCGTTCTTATCGGAAAAATCAACCCGCACAGGAACGCGCTGTACGACTTTCACGTAATTCCCTGTAGCGTTCTCCGGTGGAAACAAACTTAGCTTTGATCCAGTCGCTCCACCGATTTGCGTAACCCTGCCTTGATAGTCACGGTTGTAAGCATCCACATGGATCCGGACCGATTGCCCCGGTTTCATGTAATGCAGCTGCGTTTCCTTGAAGTTCGCGGTCACCCACACATCGTCGAGCGAAGTAATTGTCATCATGTCCTGGCCGACGGCTACGTTTTCCCCCAGCTCGATACTTTTCTTGTTCACTATGCCGGCGTACGGCGCAATCACGTTGGTATAACCCAGGTTCAGCTTCGCCTGTGCCACTTGCGCCTGCGCCTGCTTCAGCTGACCGGCAGCCTGGTCGGCCTTTGAACGCTGGATGGCGACTTGCTGCGGTCCAGTCTGCGCGTCTCGTAACCTGGCCTCCGATTGCTTTAGCCTGTCGTTCGCGACGCGCACTGCCGCGGCGGCGGCAACGACGTTCGCTTGCGCCTCATGCACCTGCGCCGTCGTCTGATCTGCCGTGGATACAGCAGCGTCATATTGCTGCTTTGAGATCACATCACGCTCCACCAGGGGCGTGTAGCGTTCCACATCCAGTTGAGCTTTCTTCGCGGCCGCGGCAGCCGAAACAACTCGAGCCTCAGCCGCATCGAGTTGTTTCTTCGCTTGATCGATTTCCCCAGATGCCGCCTGCACGTCCGCTGCGGCAGAGCTGGTGGTGCTGACCGTGCTTATGCCGGTGACCGGTACGTTGACGTTTGTGGCCTCGTAGTTCGCCTGGGCTGCGGCGACTGCGGCTTCAGCCTCCTGCAATGCGACCACGTAGTCGCGCGGATCAATCACTGCAAGAATCTGGCCCTGTTGCACCGTTTTATTTTCTTCAACATTCACCTGAACTATATGACCGGCGACGCGTGCGCTGATTTGGTTCAGGTGCCCATCCACCTGCGCGTCGTCTGTGTCTTCGAAATGTCGCGAGTGCAGCCAATAGAGGAGAGCGAACAAGATCAACAGAAGCACGCCGCCAATAACAAAGTAGCGCTTCCGCGATTGTGGCCTGGGAGTTTCCGTCTGCGTCTCATCGGTGGTCGGGTCCGGATGCGATACGCGGTTCGGAGCGGGTTCCACCGGCTGTGCACCAATCTGACTGCCACCTTGCCCAGTGCTCTGTTGCACGTTCTCTTCGGCCACGATTACTTCCCTCCCAAATATGTCTTGTAATTGTTGCGCGCACGGCCCAACGCGCGTGCCAACGAAAGCTTCGCCAGATTGTGCTCATACAAGCTGCCGACGTACTGATCATTGGCTTGTGCGAGGCTGGTCTGCGCCTGTGAAACCGGGAGATTATCTGACACGCCGTTAGCATATCGATCCTGCGCTTCCTTCAACGCTTCGGTCGTTAGGTCGACATTGCTACGCGAGACTTCAACCAGCTTCGCTGATGCTTGCAGATCCAGCAGACTGTCGATGACGTCCGCCCGCACCTGCGCCTCAGCATCGTTCAACTGGGCCCGCCGCTGCTGCAACTGAGCGTCGGCGACTTTCAGGTCGCCGCGAAGTCTGGGTTCTTCAAAAATCGGAGCGCTGACCCGTCCTGCCACTTCCCCGGTGCCGTGGGAGTGTCCTGGCGTGATCCCGATGTCCCCGTAGTCTCCGGCAATATCGGCAGCGGGGTACCGCTCAGCGCGAGCTGAACTCCTCGACGATTCGGCGGCTTTCACCTGTTCCCGCAAGGCCTTCACATCTGACCGTGCATCGAGCGCCTGTTGAATTGCCGCCTGCTGATCTATGCCAACCAGCTCCGAGTACGGGACCGTATCGCTCAGAATGAACTGCTGATCAAGCGGCAAACCGATCGCGCGGGCGAGGGCGATTTTGTCCTTCTCAAAATCGTTCTGCGCCTGAATCAGTAGTTGCTGCTGGGTCTGGAAGTCCACCCGCGCACGCAGTTCATCCAGCTTCGGAGCTGTGCCTGCGGCGTGTTGCGAGACCGCTTGGTCCAGTGAAACCTTCGATGTCCCCACTTGTGCTTCTACGCTCACCACGCGCGCTGCGTCCGCAACAACCGTCAGGTAAGCATTGCCGACGGCCAGCACAACCATGTCGCTCGCATCATCAACCGATAGCTTCGCCGCTTCGAACTCATGCTTCGCGGCAAGGTAGTTGCGGAGCGCCGGCAAATTCAATACCGCCTGCGTCAATGAAGCGCGAAAGTCGACGGTCTGGAAGGGCCCGACGATCGCGGGAACTCCGGCAAAATTAATTCCCTGAGCCCGAAGATTGATCTGGCTGACCCGTATTACCGCTTCGCCACTGATGGTGGGCAGCAACGGTTGCAGCTCCTGCAGCCGCTGTCCACCGGCCTGCTTCACGCTTACTGATTGCAGAACGTACCCAAGGTTGTTACGCAGACCCCGCTGGATGGCATCGTCAAGTGATAGGGAAATAACCCCGCCTGTCGCTTTGCCCTCAGTGACGCCCCCCTGAAACGGGTTCTGCTGTGTGCCACTCTGGCTGACCGCCCCACTCTGGCTGACCGCGCCACTGCTACTGTAGGCTCCCCCTGCCGGCGCACCTGCGCTTGACTGTGAAGTCCTCGCACCTTGCTGCGCCTGACACAATGGGTTGGATGAGATAGCGACGGCGAGACATAAGGCCGCCGCGCCACGACCCATCGGTCGAGTTGAACGATTAAAAATATCCTTCAATGGATGAACTCGGCCTCCGCCGTTAAGGCAGTATTCAACTCTTTTCGTATCAGCACTTGGATGTCAGGCCGCGGCAAAAGAGTGCACTTTCTCACCAGTGTCGCTTCAGCACGCCAATCCCGGAAGCCGCAACCCATTTTACTTCCCCTTCAAATTCTCACAGCTTTCATCCCGCCTGAGTGCCCCTTCCGGTATCACGTATGCTTAGAAGTAACGCAGGACTACGCCTTAATCATGAACGTACGACCCCGCAAACCCGCCGCAAAGCGTGCCAGCAAACGAAAATCCACCACAAACTCAGATCAGGAGAGCCGCTTCATAGAGCGCGACACATCCTGGCTCAATTTCAATCGCCGCGTCCTTGAAGAAGCTTCTGATCCTTCGAATCCCTTGCTGGAGCGGGTCAAGTTCCTCGCCATAACTGCCTCAAACCTTGACGAATTCGTCGAGATTCGCGTGGCGAGCCTGTTGCAACGCATTGAAGACGGCCTCAACGACCGCGGCCCCGACGGCAAGACCGCAGAAGAGACACTACGAAGCATCTCGGAGCAAATGCACGACCTGGTACGCGGCCAGTACCGGACGTGGAATAAGCAGTTGCTGCCGGCGCTCAAAGAGTCGGGTATTCGCCTGCTGACCTGGACTGAGATGAGCGAAGAGGCCCGTGAATATGCCAGCCGGTTCTACCAGAGCGAAGTAGATCCGCTCCTGACGCCAATCACAATCGATCCATCGCACCCATTCCCACGTGTCTTGAACAAAGCGCTCTGCCTCGCTTTGTTGTTGCAGCGGAAGCGCAAGTCCACCGCCGGGCACGTCCTTGGCGTCCTCACAGTACCGCGTGCATTGCCGCGTCTTGTGCCGCTGCCATCGGCCCCCGGCAAGACCGACTACATCTTCCTGCATACGCTCATTGAGCAGCATGTGCCCGCGATGTATCGGGGCTATGAAATTCTCTCGAGCGCCGCATTCCGCGTTACTCGCAACTCAAACCTCTACATGCAGGAGGAAGAGGCTCGCAGCGTTCTCGAGAGCGTGCGCACTGAACTGCACAATCGGCGCAAGGGAGACGCCGTCAGGCTCGAGATCGAATGCGAGGCCGATCCTGAAATCATCAACCGTCTCCAATCCAACTTCGAGCTTGATGAGGCACAGGTCTTCAGAACCGAGGGTCCAGTCAACCTTAGCCGTCTGATGACGCTTTACAGCAATACGCCGCGTGCGGATTTGAAATATCCCCCCTTTACGCCGCGCGAGCTGAAGCTAAACAAAGGCTGCAGCGATCTATTCGACGAACTCCGACAGCACGACCTGATGTTCCATCATCCGTACGACTCTTACAATGCGGTCGAGCAGTTCATTGAAGCTGGCGCAAAAGATCCGAACGTGGTTTCAATGAAGCAGACTCTATATCGAACCAGCGAGAACTCTTCGATCTTCCAGGCGCTGATCGAAGCTGCACAGACCAAGGAAGTCACCGTTGTAGTCGAACTGATGGCGCGCTTCGATGAAGCTTCAAACATTCGCTGGGCACGCAACCTCGAAGATGCCGGCGTGCAGGTCTTCCACGGCCTCGTCGGACTCAAGACACACGCCAAGCTCGCATTGCTGGTTCGGCGCGACGCTGATGGAGTGACGCGACGCTACGCGCATCTCGGCACCGGAAACTACAATCCGATCACCGCCCGCTTCTATACCGACATCAGTCTGCTTACGGCAGATCCGCAGATCACCGCAGCAGTGCACGCTGTTTTTAACTTTTTGACGGCCCACTCCGAGACAGAGGATCACAGCCCTCTGATGCTTGCGCCTGTTCACCTGGCCGCGCAGACCATCGCTCTGATCGATCGCGAGACCGCCCACGCACGCGCCGGCAGGCCCGCACGCATCATTGCAAAGATGAACTCATTGCTCGAGCCCAGCGTCATCGCGGCGCTCTATAACGCTTCGCAGGCCGGAGTAGAAGTTGATTGCATCATCCGCGGTATTTGCGCGCTGCGCCCCGGCGTCCCTGGATTGAGTGAAAATATCCGCGTACGCTCGATCCTTGGGCGCTTTCTCGAGCACAGTCGAATCTTCGCTTTCGAGAACGGTGGAAATCAGGAAATTTACTGCGGTTCTGCAGACTGGATGCCGCGGAATCTATTCGAACGTTGCGAGGTGGTTTTCCCCGTCGGCGACCCGGGACTGCGCGCTCGATTGAGCAACGAAATTCTTGCCGCATATCTCGCCGACAACACAAAAGCGTGGCTGCTGCAGCCGGACGGTCAATATATCCGGACAAAGCCAGGGCAAGCAGTTCCATTCAGCGCGCAGGAATTCCTGATCCGTCTGGCTGAGGGCAAAGCACTCGCGGCGGAAATTCCGCCGTTACCGCAACCCAGGCGTCCAACCCCGCTCGAGAGCGTCGCACCGCCGCCAAGCATAGCGGCCATTCCTGAGCACTCGCTCGCCGAATAACATTCCAGCCTGCAACACGCATCCACGCGGCGATCTAAAATAACTGTAGTGGCCTCCCCCGCCATTTCCGCCCGCATTGCGTATTCCGTTCGTCCGCTGCTCTGGTGGCACCTGCTATCGCTGGATGCGCCGACTCTCGCGGTCCTCTGGTGTGTTCTCTTCTCGGCCGCCGCGCGCGTCCATTTGCCGAGCGAGCTGCTTGTGCTTCTCGCAATCGGGGTTTGGGCGATCTATGTTCTCGATCGCATTCTCGACGGCTTCGATCCTGCACCTGCGGAACATTTGAAGGAGCGGCATTATTTTTACGCGAGTCACCGCATGCGTTTTGTGCCTCTGCTCGCGGCAGCCGGCACAATCGGAGCAGTTATGCTGCTCAGGAACGGAACGGTTCTACTGCCCGCGACCCGTCACGACTTCCTGGCGCTTGCCGCTCTCCTCGTCATTTATTACTTGCTGATCCACGCGTTCCGACGCCAGACCCGCTGGTTTCCGAAGGAGTTTGTAGTCGGAGTATTTTTCTCTTCCGCCATCGCAGTCCCCACCTGGGTCCGTTTGGCTCCCCAGCAGAAATCGGAAATGATCTTGCCTGTCTTGGCGCTTGGTGTGCTGTGCTGGTTCAACTGCATTGCCATAACGCGATGGGAGGCGAGTGGTGACGCCACTCCACAGACGCGAAGTTTCTGGCCACTTTCGGTTGGATGTCTCGCAATCTCGCTTGCGGGCATCGCCGGGCATCTCAGCCCGATTATCTTTTTGGCGATTATTACAAGCACCGTCGCGTTGCTCTGGCTGGAATGGAATCGCACACACTTCAGTGCTCTGTCTCTGCGTATCGCCGCTGACTGCGCCTTACTGACTCCACTTTTTGTCCTTCCGCTCCTGCGTAGATGACCAACGCGAACTTTGACGGAATCGCCCGCATCTATGCGCTGCTGGAGAAGGTTACTTTCGGAAACGCCCTGGCGCGCTGTCGCTTTCGCTTTCTCGATTGGATGCAGGACGCCAGCCAGGCTCTCGCCATCGGCGATGGCGACGGGCGCTTTATCGCTGAGTTGCTGGCCACAAATTCAGAAGTAGAAATCGACAGCGTTGACACCAGCGCAGAAATGTTGCGGCTGCAATCGTTGCGCAGCGGTCAAATTCCCCGCCTCAGGCTCTTCCAGGAGGACGCGCGTCTTCTTGTCCCGCCCCGCGACGACTACGATCTGATCGTCACCCACTTCTTCCTCGACTGCCTTAGCCAATCAGAAGTCGAGAACCTCGCGTCGCGAATCGCGGCGCACATGCGACCTGGAGCGCGCTGGATGTTGTCAGACTTCGCCGTGCCCGATCGTGGCGCCTCTCGCATGTTCGGGCGTTCGTTGGTACGGGCTCTCTACTTCGGGTTTCGCATTCTCACGGGACTTCGCATCGTGCGCCTTCCTGACCACGCAGCAGCGTTCGCCGCAGCGGGACTCCGATGTATCAAGTCCGATACCGCATTCGGCGGTCTGCTGCTAAGCGAACAGTGGCAGCGACAGTGAGCAGGCTGCTGCGCTGTTCTACAATCTCGCAATGTCCCGTCTGCCCCTTGCCGTCTTTCTCGCCTCGGCCGCGCTTTCGTGTTTCGTCGCCGGTGCGCAGAGCATTGCGACGAACTCGCCAGACGGCGAACCGCTTTCAGAGCGTGTGGTCGCGTACACCATAGACGCAAAGCTGGACACGCAGAACAAAACGCTCGACGCCACCGAGACGCTGGCTTACCGAAATCTAACCCGCCAGGCCCTCGACTCTTTTCCCTTTCACCTCTACCTCAATGCGTTCCGTCCGCAATCGACGTTCTCTTACGAAACGCACCGCGATGGCGGCGTTCGAGCGGTGGAGGAGAGCTATCCGTCCGAGAAAATCGGCGCCATCGAAATCAAGACCATCACCGCTGACGGCTACGGCAATCTCGCGCCAGGCATGAAGTTCATCGCCCCGGACGATGACAATCCCGATGACCATACCGTGATGATGGTCCATCTGCCTCACGCGGTCGAACCAGGCCAGACCATCACGTTTCACTTGACGTTTCACGACAAGTTCCCGGAATCCATTGCGCGCAATGGCTATCAGCGCGACTTCATTATGGGTGGGCAGTGGTTTCCCAAGGTCGGAGTCTGGTGGCACAACGCATGGAATTGCCACCAGTACCATGCCACCACTGAATTCTTCGCAGACTTCGGCACCTTCGATGTCAAACTCAATGTGCCACAGCGATATATTGTCGGCGCAACGGGTGTCCAGACCACGGAACAATTGCAGTCAGACAAGACAAAGACACTTTCGTTCCATGCGGAAGACGTACACGATTTCGCATTCGCTGCTTCGCCGCATTTCTTGATCGCCGACGAAATATTCCAGAGCAGCATGGGCCCGGTGAAGATGCACGCTCTCGTGCTCGAATGTCATGCGAACCAACGCCAGCGCTATTTGAACGTGCTCAAGGCGAGCATGCAGAAGTTTGATGATTGGTACGGCCCATACCCTTACAAGCAGATCACCCTCGTAGACCCTGAGCCCGACTCAGAACTAGGCGGAATGGAGTATCCCACTCTCTTCACCGCCGGCACCGCATGGGCGATGCCCGAACATCTTTACCTGCCAGAGGTGGTTACTGAACATGAGTACGGCCATCAGTACTGGTACGGAATGGTCGCGACCAACGAGTTCGAAGAAGCGTGGCTTGACGAGGGAATCAACTCCTACACCGAGGTCAAGGTTCTCAGCGCACTTTACGGCGAGCGCACGTCACTTATGAAATTTCCTGTTGTCCACGCTGGCGATGTTGAGCTGCAGCGCGGCGAGTACGTCTCACTCCCCGACTACGACCCGGTAACGCGCGAAGCGTGGAAGTTCGTCAACAGCGCCAGCTACGGTGGTGTGACCTACGGCAAAACAGCATCCGCGCTGATGACACTGGAGTCCATCGTTGGTGAAGACACGATGCGTCAAATCATGCGCACTTACTTCACTCACTATCGCTTCAAACATCCCACCGGCACAGACTTCATCAACACCGCGATCGGAGTAAGTGGCCGTGACGAGTTGGATGAATTCTTCGACAAGGCCATTTACGGGACAGCCATCCTTGACTACGCGGTCGACAATGCTTACTCCGAACCCGTCGAGTGGTGGAAACCGGATCGAGACGCTAAACAGTTTCGCACCATCGTTCAACTTCACCGGAAAGGTGACTTCGTTCGTCCGGTGACGGTAGAAATTCGTTTTGACAACGGAGAGAAAGTTCGCGAATCGTGGGATGGATCAGATCGCTGGACCCGCTTCACCTATGTCAAGAATGCCAAGGTAGTCTCCGCAGAAATCGATCCTGATCATCAGATCTGGCTTGACACCGACCTGCTCAACAATAGCTTCACCGTCTCTCGGGACAGGCGCGCCACGCATAAGCTGGCGAACTGGTGGATGTTTACATCACAATTGGTCGCTCAATGGGCGGCGTGGATCGTTTAGGAAATGACGATGCAAGCTCCACTCTTTCAGAACACGCTTGGCGACGATCCTTCATTGCGTCGGGTTGACCCCGGCACACGACGCTCCCTGCTGTTTGGCGGCTTTCGTTTGCTCATCGCAAACGCTCGCCTGCTCTTGTGGGCATGGCTTGCCAGCCTGCTATGTGGGTTGCTTGCGACGCTTCCCTACTCCAACTATGTCGGCGGTTACCTCGATCATTCATTGGCCGCTCAGGAAATCGCGGGCCGTGTTGACCTCGCCTACATTGCCGAACTGGTGCAGCACGCCGGGAAGCACCGAGCCATCACCGCTACTCCAGCTCTGCTCAGCGTCGTTTTATTCACGCTCTTAAACTTCATACTCGCTGCCGGCGCGCTGTTTGTCTTCCAGGCCCGCGCGCGGCCGCGTCTCAGCGTTGTGGCGGATGCCGGAATCCGCTACTTCTTCCGCTTCGTCCGTCTCACCCTGGTCGCGGCCGTCGTCATCGGTCTCATACTTTGGCCGCTCACGACGCTGCGGGACGCATGGCTCGCCCACGCCAGTAAGACGTACGTCGGCAGCGCGATTTTCTTACGCTCGAGTCTTTCATTGGCCGCGATCTTCATCATCGTGCTTCTACTGCGCTTCTACTTTGATCTTGCTGAAGCTGTAGTGGTCCAATTAGGTCTCGCCTCTGACCGCCGCGTGCGACGCAGCTTTCCTCTCACTTTTCGCCTGCTTCGCGGAAACTTCACTCGCTCGTTTTTCAGCTATTTTCTAATCGGGAGCCTCGGGTTCGCCCTCTTTGCACTATGCGTCTGGAGCTGGGTCGCCGTCATCTCGCCTCACTCAACAGCACTCGCCTTCTTGCTAGGACAACTCGGCATCGCATCACTGCTTGCAGCCAGACTCTGGCAGCGCGCTTCGCTCGCATCTCTCGTGCTGCAAAATACCGCGCCCGCTGTTCCGATCCCTGAGGCTGCGCCCCCACAGCCTGCATCTAAAACTGAGGCAGCAGTCGAGCCGCGCGCTATCTGGTAGCTGCTTAATTGCTACAATTTTCTAGTTAAGCAAGGAGTCCGCTCCCTCGTGAATCTGTATATCCTCCGTCACGCAAATGCCGGCGTGCGCCGCGCCAATCCTGTCGTCGATATCAAGCGTCCGCTCGATAAAGAGGGAAAGCAGCAATGCATCCTGATCGGCAATCTGCTCAATTCTTTAAATGTGCAGTTTGACCTCGTTGTTTCCAGTCCGCTCAAGCGCGCCGTGCAGACGGCCGCGTTTGTCGCCAACGAAGTCGCGTATGACGGCAAGATCCGTTTGTCGAGCGCACTCGCTCCCGCGGCCACATTGACCGACTTCCGCACTTTGCTGAGCGAACTCAACGGATTCGAGAATGTGCTCGTCGTAGGTCACAACCCGAATCTGACGACATTTCTCGGCTCTTTGATAGCTCCATCGGGACGGGCAGCAGCAATCCGTGTGCGCAAAGGCGCAATCGCGCGCGTAGACACCACGCGTACCCCGGCATCGCTGCAATGGTTGCTGGACGCACGTATCGTGCGCTCGCTCGCTAAGGCTTATACAAGCTCGACGAAGAGATCGCGCCGAAAGACTTCGCGGAAATAACCGGCTTCCTTCCGCAGCGCCCACAGCTCAAGCTCTCCGGCAGACCGCGCTCGAAGCAGTTCCAACGTTACGCGCCTGGCGAAGACCCGCGTGCGTATCGCGGGCAATTGCAGTTCGCCCGTTCCCAGCGAAGCGCGCCCCTGTTTCAGCGCCACGGCGAGCCGCAGCAGCACAATCGCGCGCTCAACGTTCGCATACTCCGCCGGAGGTATCAACCGCATCAGACGGTCCTGGGCACTGGGCCGCGACTTGCCAAGGTATCTCGCTATCGCGCTCACGATCGCGCGCTGCTCAGGCGCAAATCCGTACAGTTCTGAATTCGCGATGATGTACTGCGTATGCCGATGATGCCCCTGATAGTTCATGAACTTGCCGACTTCATGCATCAAGGCCGCAGCCTCGATCCAGAAGGAATACTCCTCCGGCAGGTTGTGCACATTCTGCATTTCCCTGAACAATTGCACCGCGCGGTTTCGCACTGCCAACTGGCGCTTCGGATCGACCCCGTACCGCCGGCAAAGCTCCAGAACACCTTCCCATCTCTCTGTCTCGAACCGCTGGTGGGCTGAGGTGTGTTCATCCTGTTGCGCCAGCATCAACGCCAGAATCCCGTCCCGCAGCCCGGCGGGCGAATATTGAAAGCCCGGCAAGGCGAGCCGGTCGACCAGCTCGGCGTAAACGTGCGACCCGGCAACAATAATTTCCGAACGCCTTGGCCCAATGCCGGGAACCTGCGCTCGCCCCGCATCGCTCATTTTCGTCAGCTTCGCCGCAAGCTTCTTGACGTGGGTCGCCTCCGCGTACTCCTCCGTACGCTTCCTCTTTGGCGACTTCGCCATTTGCCGGCTCGCAGCCGCCAGCGCGGCCGCTGTGCCTGACGTCGCAATCACCACACGCGCGCGTTGGCCAGCTAGCCGCTTCTCGGCGCGACCAACCTCGCGCGAGATGAAAGTCTTCATCTGCGTTATCTGCTCTTTCGTCGGCGGATCATTCCGCAAGAATTCACGTGTCAGCCGAACCGCGCCCAGCGGCAGGCTGACGATTTCGCGAATGCGTCCCGCGTCCGACAGCGTCACTTCACAACTGCCGCCGCCGAGATCGATAAGAATGCACCGCCCCCGCGCCGCCGGCTCGACGCTGACCAGACCCATTTGAATCAGGCGTCCCTCTTCAAGACCCGAAATGATCTCGACGTTCCATCCGGTCGCGGATTTCACCCAGGCGATGAACTCGGATTGATTGCGGGCGTCGCGTACCGCGCTGGTTGCGACCACGCGAATCTGGTCAACGGCGTGTGCCTGTACTGCCTTCAGAAAGCGTTTGAGAGCGCGAATCGTCAGCGCCATCGAGTCAGGAGAAACGACGCCCGTGTCAAAAACGCTTTCGCCGAGCCGCGTAACCTCGCGGTCCTCATGCAGCGTCTTCAGGCGATGCCGCTCCACACTGGCGATCTTAAGGCGGCATGAATTCGATCCAATGTCTACAGCGGCATAGGTCTGCATGAGCGAAGAACGTGTGCCTTTGACGAAATTTACCCCGCCTATCGAGACTACACGACGTTGGCGGCGCGACACTCAACACTGAATCCCGCTGCTAAAATCATTATTTAGTGAGTCCGCTTCTTTCATCCTCTCCGCCGCAACAATCGCGGCGCGACCTGACGCCCCAGGCGGCTCCTCTTTCCATCGCATTGAGTTTGACGCTCATAATGGCGCTCTTCCTCGTCATTCACGTTGCCGCCATGTTTTCGCCATCGCTCCTTGATGACGCGGATGCTACCCACGCGAACGCAGCACGCCATATGGCCGAGAGCAATGATTTCGTGACACTCAAGGTGAACGGAATCCGTTATCTCGAGAAGCCGCCGCTGCCCTATTGGCTCGTCTCGACTGATTACCGCATCTTCGGCTACAACGTCTTTGCCACCCACCTGCCGATGGAGCTCTCCGTGCTCCTCTGCGCGCTTCTCGCCTGGCGATGGTCGCGCCGTGCGTACGGTGAACGCGCCGGCCTCTATGCGGGGTTTGGGTCTCTGACGGCAGTCGGAATCTTTCTCTTCACGCGTGTCTACATTCCTGAAGCGATCCTTACGTTTCTCATCGCCGGCGCGCTTTATGCATTTCTCACGGGACTCGAAGACCGCAAACCGAATCGCTTTTACTGGACCTACGCAGCGCTCGCCCTCGCCATGCTGGCCAAGGGGCTCATAGCGCCGGTCTTCTTCGTCGCCGCGGCCATTCCATATTTGCTTCTGACCGGCGAGTGGCGTCGCTGGCGCGAGTTTCGTCTCGTCACCGGAACGCTTCTGTTCCTTGCAATTGCGGCGCCGTGGCACATTCTCGCCGGACTGCGCAACCAGGGATTCTTCTGGTTCTACTTCATTAACGAGCACGTCCTCCGCTTCCTCGGGCGGCGCATACCCAAGGATTACAACAAGCTGCCATTCGCTCTCTACTGGTCGCTGCATCTTGTCTGGTTGTTTCCGTGGAGCCTGTTCTTCCCGCTCGCGGTTCTCGCTGCATGGCAGCGCTGGCGGCGCTCCGCTGGTTCTTCATCCGCGGAGCTGCTTGCTAAGATGCGCGACCTCGACTTCGCCGGCAAGACGACTCTGTTGCTCGCGCTCTACGGTGCATTCATCCTGCTGTTCTTCTCCGTCTCGACCAATCAGGAGTACTACACCTTCCCGGCCTACTTCCCCATCCTCATCCTGACGTGCGCGGCGCTCGCCCACTATGAAGAGTCCGCCAATAGAGCAGGGTCCGGTTCCTCGACTTCGATCGTTCTAGCGGCGCAGGCTCTCTTTGCAGTCATCGGCATGGCGGCTGCATCCACGCTCGTCTATGGGCTGTGGTCATCGCGCCATCTGCCTGTACCGTCAGATATCGGCGCCGTACTGGCGCAGCAGACCGACTACACACTCTCGATGGCACATTTCTTCGATCTCACAGGAAGTTCGTTCGCCGCGCTGCGACTCCCTGCGATCATTGCAGCGATCACGCTGCTCGTCGGTCCACTTGTGGCGTGGGTACTGCGCATAAAGAGCAGGCATTTCGCCTCAACGCTGGCGATTGCTCTGACGGCAACGGTCTTTCTTATTGCAGCGCATGTCGCGCTGGTGCGCTTTGAGCCGCTGCTCAGTTCCCGTCAGCTTGCAGATGCGTTCAACCGCTATGCAGCGCCGGCAGATACGCTGGTTGTCTACGGAGACCAGTCCGCCAGTTCTTCGGTGATCTTCTACACCGGCCGCCAGGCGTTGCTGGTAAACGGCAAAAGCTCGTCGATGCTTTGGGGTTCACACTACCCCGACGCGCCAAAGATCTTTCTCGACGACAACGGCCTCATTTCGCAATGGGGAATGGGCAATCGCAAATTTCTCGTGGTTTCCGAAGATGACGGCCCCCACGTTGCCGCGCTGATCGGCAACCATGCGTGGGTTGTGAACGAACTCTCCGCGCATCGCCTGCTGACAGACAGACCTCTCGATCTGCAGCCCGGCCATCCAGCGCCTGAGTTGCACGATGTCATCGCACAATCGCAGTCAGCAGGCCACTAAGACTCGCTCAGCGTCACCACGTTACCGTTACGGTCGCGCATCTGGATGCGCCCATCGGCGATCAGCTCAAAGCGTCCATCGCGCCACTTCATCCGGCGAATCGTGTAGCTCGCGGCCCAGACGATAAAGCCTGCCAGGTCGCGCACCGGGTAAAGCCACGGCCGCGTAAGGCACTCGCGGTCGCGGGTGATTCCCCACCCGATCGCGACAGCTTCAATCACGCGGTTCAACAGCGACCAGACGAACAGCCCGGCCCCGAGGCCAGGCATTCCAGCCGCATAGCCGGCGATCAGCGCCAGCAGGCCGTAGGGCGTCGCATAGACCAGCCCCGACCCGAAGTGTCCCATCGGCCTCGATCGCCGCGTACTGGTTGCCCAGCGCACATGACGCTGCCACATCTGCCGCAGACTCATCGGCGCGACAACGTGGGAAATGGTGTGTCCCGAAAGCACGACCTCGAAACCGGCAGCATCGATCTTGTTGCCGATGATGAAGTCGTTCGCGAAATAGTCTCCGATCGCGCGATAGCCGCCAATTGCGTCCAGCGCGTCTCGCCGCACCGCGATCGTCGGCCCCAGGCCAAACTTGATTCCTTCGAGCATGTTCGCGACCAGCACGCCCGCAGTCATCTCGACGCTCATACCGACCGCGTCAAGCCGCGACCAGAATCCCCCACGGCTCAGCCCTCTGTAGATGCAGGTGACCATGCCGGTCTTGGGCGCAAGCAGCGGAGCGACCACATCACGCAGGTACGACTTGTCGACAATCACGTCACTGTCGCTCGTCACCAGAATCTCGTGCTGCGCCTGCTGCGACATCCGGTAGAAACAATACGCGGGGGGGTTCGGCCACGGCGGCTCCCCTGTCACCATCACGCGGCTCGGGATGTGTGGATACTTCTCTGCGAGCGCGCGCGCCAGAGGTAACGCGGCGTCATCGTCAGTATCGACGCCGAGCAAAATTTCGAAGTTGGGATAGTCCTGCTGGAAGAAGCTCTCGAGGTTCTGCTCGAGCTGCGGCTCCATGCCATGCAGCGGCTTCAACAAAGAAACCGGGGGCAGATCAGCCGGCGGGATGGCCGCGGCCGTGGCGGCCTGTGAACGCGCTTGAGCGCGAAACTTCGCCGCACCCGCGAGGGCCATGCCGAGAAAGACTGTCGAAGAAATAGACCCCAGTACCGCAACTGCGAACAGGGCGAGAGCAACAAAATGCATCACTCTAGGATACTATCCCCGCCCTGTGCTACCGATTGCGCAACTGCACCACCGAGCCATCGAAGTCGAAATCGAAATTCAATTCGGCCAGGCCGGCTTCGGCCATCGTTGCCCGCAATCGCTTGCGGTCGTCGGTCTGGAACAGCAAAAAGCCGCTGCCGCCGGCCCCAACCAGCTTGCCACCTCGCGCGCCTCCCCGACCGCGAGCCAACTCATACAGCTCATCGATGTGCGTATTTGTCATGCCACTGGAGCGTGCCCGTTTGCGCATCCAATGCTCGTGCATCAAGTCGCCGAAACGGGCCGTGTCCCCTGACTCCAGAACGGAGCCAATCTCTTCGCCAAGCTGCTTGGTGAAGTGCAGCGACTCGATCATCGCCGTATCGCGATTCTCTGATTTCTTGCGCTGGTCATGCAGCAGTGTGGCTGCCACGCGTGTATATCCCACAAAAAACAGCATGAGAGATTCGCGCAGTTCCCTAACTGCAACCGGAGACATCTTGAGTTGGCACAGTGTGACGCTGTCGTCCTTGCCGTACCTCTGGCAAAGCAGCCCTCCGTATGCGGCAATGTACTGGTCCTGCTTCCCTACCGGATCGCCAAGCCGATTCATCTCGATGTCGATCGCCTCGCGGGCCAGCGTTTCTGCCGCTACCGGCTGGCGCTGGTGCGCGTGCAGGGCGTGCAGCAGCCCCACAAGAAAGCTGCCCGAGGAACCAAGACCCGTGCCCGCGGGCACGTCCGCTATGCTGACGATCTCCAGCGGACCCGGCACTTTATGCATAAGCAATGCTTCCCGCAACAGCGGATGCCGGATTTCGCTGACGCTATTCGCCCGCTCAGTCTCGGAGAATTTGAGAATGTATCCCGGCGTGAAACTGTCATGCACGCTGATGTAAACGTACTTATCAATCGCCGCTGAGATTACAAAGCCGCCGAATTCTCGGTAGTACGACGGCAGATCGGTCCCACCGCCGCCGATCGAGATTCGCAACGGAGTGCGCGTGATAATCAACTCGCTTGTCCCTTCTGCAACAACACATTCAATTCCTCTAAGCCGGCCCGCGACCCTATTTCGTAAAACCGTTCGTCGGCTTCCCAACCAGCAAGTTCGCCGCGCCTCGCCGCATCGCGGTAGACACCTGCCAAATCAAACTGCCCGCGTTCGGGCACAAGGCCCGATCGTTGGCCGAATAAGTTTGCCGTCAGCAAACCTACTCCATAGTCGATGTAGTGCATCGCCGGCGTTCGCACACGCTTATCGTAAACACGCACCATCCCGTCGGTGAACTCCACATTGCTCGTATCCCACCGTCCCTGATTACGGAAGACCGCCATCATCGCCGGCAGTCGCGCCGCACGAAACGCCGCATACATCGCGCGCAGGTCTACCCTCAGATAGCTGTCTCCGTACATCACAAAGAATTCTCGCCCCAGCATCGGCAGCGCGCGCGCGACCGCTCCACCAGTGCCCAGCAGCGTCTCACCATCGTAGGAGTAGCTCACGCGACATCCGAACGCCGCGCCATCACCAACGTACGCCTCGATCTGTTCGCCAAGATAGCCCGCGCAAACCACAATGTCAGTCACCCCCTGGCTCACCAGCAGTCGCACCTGATGCGCAATGAAAGGTTCTCCCGCCACCTCAATCATCGACTTCGGAATCGTCGCCGTCATCGGCCGCATTCGCGTCGCGAGTCCACCAGCCAGCAGAGCAAGTGGAGGCAACACGGTCGTCTTCTTTGCGTCGGGCACGCGCTAGTATATCGGCTGCTCCGGTAATATTGTGATGATCCCAATTTCTTTCAAGGCATCCCACAACACTTGAGCCAATACACATCGAAGTACCTCGCTGAAGTCGCCGAAATCGCTGCGCGACTCGATCAAAAACAGATTGATGAAATGATTCGCATTCTCCGTGAGACGCGCGACAATGACGGTCGCGTCTTCTTCCTCGGAGTAGGCGGAGGCGCAGGTCACGCCAGCCACGCAGTCAACGACTTCCGCAAAATCGCGGGCATCGAGTGCTATACCCCGACCGACAACGTCAGCGAACTGACCGCTCGCATCAACGACGATGGCTGGGATACCAGCTATGCGCGCTGGCTCGCCGGCAGCCGCCTGCGCAAGGGCGACACGATCTTCGTCTTCTCAGTCGGCGGCGGTAACGTCGAGAAAAACATCAGCGCCAACCTCGTCGAAGCTCTGCGATTCGCCCAACAAAAAGGCGCAAAGATCATCGGAGTAGTCGGTCGCGACGGCGGCTTCACCGCTCAGGTCGCCAACGCATGCGTCATCGTCCCAACCGTGTCCGCTGAGTCTGTGACGCCTCACGCCGAAGCGTTCCAGGCCGTCGTCTGGCACCTTATGGTTTCGCATCCTGACCTGCGCCAGCACGAGATGAAATGGGAAGTGTCGGTCTAGCGCGCGCGGTCTTTCTCGACCGCGACGGCGTTATCAACAAAAATGTCTACTACGAATCCACCGGCGAGTGGCAGGCGCCGCTTTCGCCAGATCATTTCGAGATCGCCGACGGCGCGCTCGAAGTGCTCCGCGAATTGCAGTCCGCGGGATTCTTACTCTTCGTCGTTTCCAACCAGCCCAACTACGCAAAGGGCAAGGCGACGATGGAAACCTTGAAGGCCATCCACCAGCGTTTGGCAGACGCTCTCGATCAGGGCGGCATTCACTTTTCAGCGTTCTATTACTGCTACCACCACCCTGAAGGCATTGTCCCTTCGCACTCCTTCGAATGCGATTGCCGCAAGCCTTCCCCGCACTTCCTTCTGCAGGCAGCAAATCAGTTCCACATCAATCTCGCCGACTCATGGATCGTCGGCGACCGGGACACCGACATCCAATGCGGCCACGCCGCGGGAACACGCGCCATCCGCATCATTGACGAGCTGGGAAACGGCCATGAAAAGGCCGACTACAACGCATCAGACCTTGCGGCCGCCGCAGAGATCATTCTGCGCGAGTCAACAAGGGGAACACGCGCCTAGCGACTGACGACTTCGCTTTCAGATCCCACCGCAATTGAGTACCCGGCAGCCAGCGCGTCGTTATAAAACATCTTGACCGTCTCGAGCGAAAATTGCTCAAGGTTCTTGCCAATCAGACCGAGCTTCGCCAGCAGATCTGTCGTCACCGTAATGATGTGGCAACCAACCTGGTCGGCATGAAAGATGTTCAGCAGTTCGCGCGGACTGGCCCAAAGCAATTCTGCTTTCGGTCGATTCTTGAGAATCGTCAGCGCCTCGGCCATCAACGGCACCGGGTCAACGCCCGTATCTGCCACGCGCCCGGCGAATACTGAAACAATGGCTGGAGTTGCCGCATCTAGTGCGCTCACCACGCGACGAACCTGTGCAAGCGACAAGATCGCAGTCACATTCAGAACCACGCCACGCTTCGACAATCTGCGAATGATCGCGTCCGTCGGCTCGCCTTTAGTGTTTGTTACGGGAATCTTTACATTAACGTTCTTGCCCCAGCTCGCAAGCGTCAGGGCCTGCTCTTCCATCTCGTCCAGTTCGTCGGCAAATACTTCCAGTGAAATGGGGCGGTCCGGAATTGCCTGCACGAGTGCGCGGCCAAATTCCTCATAATCATCCACGCCGGCCTTGCGCATCAGCGTCGGGTTTGTGGTGAATCCCTTAATAAGTGGATTCCGGTACATCTTCAACAGGCTGTCTAGATCAGCCCCATCGCAATACATCTTTATGTTCAGATCGTGGATGCTAGGCATGCTTCCTTAGGGCCGTCGCAGTTACACGCGGCCAGTCAATTGGAATATGTGCTGGTTGGCACTCTTTTTGTATAGATGATTTAAGTACTTATAGTCCAGCGCTGGCCTCAGCCGAGTCAACGCTTTTTCCCGGCAGGCCCTGTCCGGGTGGAAGTTGTAACGATAATATGTTTACCCAGCGGAACTAGCCCCGGCCTCTGATTTGCGCCGACATTCTGCATGCGCGTTAGCATCTCGGTCCGCACATAATCGACAAAATTTGTCATTTGCCGGTTCATTTCTTCCATCCGCTCGCGCATTTCCAGAATAATCGCGATGCCCGCGATATTCACGCCGAGATCTCGCGCCAGGTTCAGGATGAACTCCAGCCGCGCCAGATCCTCGTCCGTATATAAGCGCGTATTGCCCTCGGTCCGCGAAGGCTTCAACAAACCTTCACGCTCGTAGAGCCGCAATGTCTGCGGATGTATCTCGTACATCTCGGCCACTGACGAGATCATGTACGCGCCCCGGGTTTTTCGTTTCGTCGGCATAGTCGTTAGTTACACCTGCGCAAAGAGTTGCTCCCGCGGGTTCTCCGGATACAACTTCGCCAGCTCGCGCAGTATCTCCTTTGAACGCTCGTCCTGCAACTTCGGCACCACGATCAGCACTTCCACAATCTGGTCGCCGCGCTTGCCCTCTGCGCTGGCCGACGGTACGCCCTTCTCACGCAGTCGCAGCTTCTGTCCCGCCTGCGTGCCCGGTGGAATCTTCAGCTGCGCCCGGCCATCAATCGTCGGCACCTCGACCTTCGCGCCCAGCGCCGCTTCCGTCACCGTCACCGGCACCTGCACCATAATGTCATCTCCGACGCGCCCAAACACCGGATGCGTGCCGACCTTCATGATCAGGTACAGGTCCCCAGCCGCGCCGCCATTGGTACCGGCATTGCCTTTGCCGGGCAGGCGAATCCGTTGCCCATCGCGTGTTCCCGGCTTCACGCGGAACTCCAATGTCTCAGTTCGCCCGATCGTGCCCTCGCCATGGCAGGTCGGACATGCATTCTCCACCTTGCCTGAGCCGCCGCAAGTGGCGCACTGCACCTCAAACTTCATCGTGCCGGCCTTTTGCGTGACCTGCCCCGCGCCATGACACTCCGGACAAGTGATCTCGCCGCCAACCGTGGCCTTGCCTTTACACGTCGGGCACATCTCACGACGCGTCACTTGCAGCTTTACCGTGCCGCCGCGAATCGCCGTCCAGAAATCAACACTGACCTGATACTCCAGGTCGCTGCCATGTTGCGGACCAGCCTCCCGCTGGGCCGCACCGTTGAACATGCTCGAGAAAATATCGCGAAACCCGCCCCAGCTACTGCCTTGTTGCTGGCCGCCGCGAGAGCTTGAACTGCTGCGCTGATAATCCGAAAAATCAAAGCCGCCGAAATCAAACGGAACTTCCTGGGCGCCGCGCGCACCAGTCCGCGCGCCTCCGCCACCCTGTCCGAAGGGTCCGTATCCGCCTCGCGCCGCTGCCTCTGCCGCAGCCTGGTCAATATTGTCTGAATAGAAGCCGAACTGGTCGTACACCTTCCGCTTCTTCTCATCGCTTAGTACATCGTTCGCTTCAGAGATCTCTTTGAACTTCTCCTCAGCCTTCTTGTTGTTGGGGTTTACGTCCGGGTGATATTTACGCGCAAGTTTGCGGAACGCCTTGCGGATCTCGTCCGCCGTCGCTGTCTTCTTGACGCCCAACACGCCGTAATAATCTTTGGTCTGCGTCGCCATATTCTTGCCTATCGTATCGTGCGCCGTCCGCGAACTTCAGCTTCCTCAAGTTTGTTCATCGTGAGGTAGTTACTTATGCGGCGCGGAGTAGCTGCTTCTACCTTCGCTCAAAACGCGACCGGATTGTAGCTACCGCCTGCACCGCATCCAGTCCACATGCCGTCAGTTCCAGACCTGCTGCGCCATGATCGCTTCTACCTTGAAGAATTCGTCCGGAACGCGCTGTGACATCTCCCGCGCAAACCGTTCCGCTTCTTCTTTCGTTTTGAAAAGCTCGCGCGTATAAATCTGTCCCGCGCGCCAGTGTTCACACTTCCAAAGTTCATTCTGCATTCTTCTACTACTCCTCTTTTATGAAACGAAGGGCGTCACCTCAGCGACGCCCTTCCCATCGAACTGCTCTCAACTGCGGTTATTTCTTGTCGTCGACATCCACATACTCAGCGTCGATGACACCTTCGTCTTTCTTCTGCTCGGGCTCTGCAGCCGCAGCGCCACCGGCGGTTTCTCCGTTTGCGCTCTGCGCCGCCGACGTCGCCTTATACAGTGCCTCTGCCAGCTTGTGCGAAGCACCTGTCAGTTTGGAGTGCGCTGCATTCATTTCTGCAACGCTCGCCGAACTGTTTTCCAGGGTCTTCTTCGCATCCGCCAGCGCGGACTCGACTTCAGACTTGTCGCTCGCCTGCACCTTATCGCCTGACTCGCGCAGCATCTTTTCCACGTTGTAGACCAGGTTGTCGAGCTGGTTCCGCGCTTCGACTTCCTCACGCTTGTGCTTGTCTTCATCCGCGTGCGCATCGGCTTCTTTCGCCATGCGGTCCACTTCTTCTTTACTTAGACCCGAAGAAGACGTGATCGTTATCTTCTGGTCCTTGCCGGTTCCCTTGTCCTTCGCCGTCACGTTCAGGATGCCGTTTGCATCGATATCGAACGTCACTTCGACTTGCGGCACGCCGCGCGGGGCCGGCGGAATTCCACCCAGCTTGAACTTGCCCAGCGTCCGGTTCTGGTTCGCCATCGGGCGTTCGCCCTGCAGCACATGCACTTCAACCTCGGTCTGCGAATCCGCCGCGGTCGAGAACGTTTCCGTCTTTTTCGTCGGAATCGTCGTGTTACGCGGAATCATCGGCGTCGATACACCGCCCATCGTCTCAATCCCCAGTGTCAGGGGCGTGACGTCAAGCAGCAGCAGGTCCTTCACTTCGCCGGCAAGTACGCCAGCCTGAATCGCTGCACCGATCGCGACCACTTCATCAGGATTGACGCCTTTATGCGGTTCCTTGCCAAAGATCTGCTTCACGATCTCCTGGATCTTCGGCATGCGGGTCTGTCCGCCAACCAGCACCACTTCGTCGATCTTGCTCGCGTCGACACCGGCATCCTTCATCGCCAGCTTGCAGGGCGCAATCGAACGCTCAAGAATGTCGGCGACCAACTGCTCCAGCTTCGCGCGGGTCAACTTCTTGACCAGGTGCTTTGGCCCGCTCGCATCCGCCGTGATAAATGGCAGATTGATCTCGGTTTCCATCGCAGTCGACAGCTCGATCTTCGCCCGCTCTGCCGCGTCCCTAAGGCGCTGCAGGGCCATTTCATTGCCTCTGGAGCGCAGGTCTAAACCTTCGTCCTTTTTAAACTCATCAATTAACCAGTCCACAATGCGCTGGTCGATGTTGTCGCCGCCCAGGTGCGTGTCACCGTTGGTGGATTTCACCTCGATAACGCCTTCACCCACTTCAAGAATCGAAATGTCGAACGTGCCGCCGCCGAAGTCATATACAGCGATGACCTCGTCCTTTTTCTTATCCAGACCATAGGCCAGCGCTGCCGCTGTTGGCTCGTTCACAAGGCGCTTAACGTCGAGTCCGGCGATCTTTCCGGCATCTTTGGTCGCTTGACGTTGCGCGTCGTTGAAATACGCCGGGACCGTGATGACCGCATCGTTGATCGAAGATCCAAGGTAGTCTTCCGCGGCCTTCTTCAACTTCTGCAGAATCATCGCGGAAATTTCCTCAGGGGTGTATTCCTTCCCCTGCGCCTCGATCACGACCTTGTCGCCCTTTTTCTTCACTTTGTAGGGCACCATCTTCAATTCATCGCTCACCTCTTCGTACCGGCGGCCCATGAAGCGCTTGATGGAGAAAATCGTGTTCTCAGGGTTTGTGATCGCCTGGCGTTTTGCGACCTGGCCGACCAGCCGTTCCCCGCTCTTTGTGAATGCGACAACCGAGGGAGTCGTACGTCCGCCCTCTTCGTTGGGAATTACCTTCGGTTCGCCGCCTTCCATGACCGCTACCACCGAGTTCGTTGTTCCCAGATCAATGCCTATAATCTTCGCCATGCCCACCTACTCCTATTCGCTGACGTCCGCCAGCAAAACTCGTCCAGTATGACGCTTGAGTCACTTACTGTCAATTTATCTGATGCGCCTAAACGCGCAGAGGATTCGTCTCGTTCACTCTAAATAAATCAAAAGATCTACCTTCCAGTTCACGATGTATATATCTGCAATTACACCACTTACCCAAACGCGTGTAAAACAGCCACACCTCTAATCCAAGCACGCTGGCGCGCTGCCCCATCACGCCCTGATGCCTGCCATTCGCCCTCGCGGCATCCGTCCGGCGATCCTTTCCGCAGCTACACGCCACGACGCTCCAGATACATCTCGCGAAAATCTGAGAGACTCTATGCGACAAGCGTCCTGCCATTTCTAAGAAGCGAACCGCCCGCATGGCCGCCACAGCTACCGCACCACCAAATCAGACATTGGAAGTGACCAGGGGCGTGAACCCGTGGCTCATTGCCGTGTCCGTCATGCTGGCGACTTTCATGGAGGTGCTCGATACCGCCATCGCCTCTGTCGCGCTTCCCTACATCGCCGGCAGCCTCTCCGCCTCCAATGACGAAGCGACGTGGGTCCTCACCAGCTATCTGGTAGCAAACGCAATCATGATTCCTGCCAGCGGCTGGTTCGCCCTGCGATTCGGACGCAAGAAGTACCTCGCCATCTGCGTCGTCATTTTCACCGTCTCATCGTTCTTCTGCGGCGCCGCGCCAACGCTTGGCATCATGCTGCTCTCCCGCGTCGTCCAGGGCGCCGGAGGCGGCGCACTTCAACCCCTATCCCAGGCCATCTTGCTTGAAAGCTTTCCGCCTGCGAAACGCGCAGCTGCGATGGCCGTATTTGCCTTCGGAGTCGTAGTGGCTCCCGTACTCGGTCCCACGCTGGGCGGCTGGCTCACCGACACGTATTCCTGGCGATACGCGTTCTACATCAACATTCCCGTTGGCATCCTGGCGGTCTTCATGATTGGCCGTTTCGTCAACGACCCGCCATATATCAAGAACGCGAAAGTCTCACCCTTCGACAAGCTTGGCTTTGGAACCCTCATGGTCTGGACGGGGCTGCTGCAGGTCATCCTCGACAAGGGGCAGGAAGACGACTGGTTCGGCGCGATGTGGATACGCTGGGGCACACTGATACTCTTCACCAGCTTTCTGTGGTGGTGCATCCACTCCTGGCGCAGCAAGACGCCGCTCGTCAATCTCCATATTCTCAAAAATCGAAATTTCGCCGTCGGCTGCCTGCTTATCGTCCTCTTTGGCATGGCGATTTATTCGACCATTACCTTGCTCCCGCTCTTTTATCAGGAACTTCTGGGGTACACCGCCTTCACCGCCGGCCTCGCCGTCTTCCCCCGCGGTATCGGCTCCATCTGCGGCATGCCGATCATCGGATACCTCATCGGCAAGTTTGATCCGCGCATTCTGCTCAGCTGCGGATTCACCACCTTCGGCATTACCTGCATCTATTTCGGCAACCTCACGCTCGACATCTCCCCAACAACCCTGCTCTGGCCGATCGTCATCACCGGATTGGCACTCAGCTTCGTCTTCGTCCCCATCACCACTGTGGCTTACGGCACTTTGAGGAACGAGCAGATCGGCAACGCCAGCGGGCTCTTCAACCTGATGCGTAACATTGGCGGCTCAATCGGCATCTCCATCGCACAAACGCTACTCACCCGCCGTTCGATCTATCACCAGAGCGAGATGACGAACACGCTGCGGGTTGACCAGGTTGCGCAGGCAGCCGCGACCTATCAGCACGCGCTCACCAGATCCTTTGGGCCCGCCAATGCGGCATACAGAGCGCAGGCAAGCATCTATCAGGAACTAGGCCGGCAGGCCCTGGCCTGGGCCTTCGTCGATGCCTTCCGTTGGCTGGCACTCCTCTGCTTCGCTTGCGTCGGGTTCGTATGGCTCCTCAAGAAAGTGCGCCCCGCAAAGGGCGCAATCGCCGCGCACTGATTCAGCTTTTCGGGCGGGTCCAATCCTCCAGCGTCACTTTCCTGTTCTCTCCAACCTGAACTCCACCGCGCGTCATCGCACGATGCGCTCGCCCCCGTTTGCGCCCTTTCGCCGCCGAAAGTCTTACCATCAGGAACAACGCCATGCTGCCCTTCTCGCTCATTTACTCCGACGGCTTCTATCTGGATATGGGCCCGCACGTCTTCCCCGGCGAAAAATACTCCCTCGTTCACGCGCGCCTGCTTGAAACGCAAGCCGCGTCGCCACAGGACTTCATCGAGCCCGACCCCATCGCGCGCGAAGACCTGCTTCGCGTCCACGACGCCGGTTACATCGACCGCCTGCTCAATGGCACGCTCGACCCCTTTGAAATTCGTCGCATGGAACTCGCCTATTCGAAAAGGCTCGTCGACGCGACCCTTCTCGGTTGCGGCGGAACACTGCTCGCCGCTCAACTCGCCTTACGCGATGGCGTCGCCTGTTCCATTGGCGGCGGATTCCACCACGCCTACCCTGACCACGGCGAAGGCTTTTGCATCCTGCACGACGTAGCGATTGCGCTTCGACGATTGATGGCCGACCGCGCCATCCGCAGCGCGCTCGTAATCGACCTCGACGTCCATCAGGGCAACGGCACCGCCGCCATCTTTCCGCCGCAAAACGCGGCCACACGGCGCGAGCATCTCGCCGCCGGCCTCCTCACAGGCTCTGCTGGCCCTTCCGCCGAAGGAGTCTTTAGCATCTCGCTCCATCAATTCAACAACTACCCGCAGTTCAAGCCGCCTTCGTCCATCGATGTCCACCTGGACGACGGCACCAGAGACGCGGAATACCTGAGCGCCCTCGACCGCGCGCTTGCAATCGCCATCGAGCGTAGTCGTCCCGACCTCGTCGTCTACATCGCCGGAGCGGACCCCTACATACACGATCAGCTAGGCGGACTCGCCCTGACCATCAAGGGTCTGCGCGAACGCGACACCCACGTCTTCCGCTTCGCGCAAACCAATCAACTGCCGATTGTCAGCGTGTACGCCGGCGGATACGCGCGCGACGTCAACGACACCGTAACCATCCACACCAACACAATCCTCGCCGCCGCCGACGTCTTCCACTTCCACGGCGCCACAAGCTGCTGACCGGGGCAGCGTCCGGCCCAGCTTTTTGCTCGTCATTCTGAGGCGCAGCCGAAGAATCCCCGCCAAGTGCGTGGCTCCACAACCGCCGCAAGTTTCTACTGAAGTCCGGTTTTTCCTCTACCCAAAAACGTCATCCGGAAGTGCTTTGCCTCGCCTCTAAATATGAATAAGCCCCGATAGGCTGACGAGATTCAACGCTGCGAGGCGTCTTGACTGTATATTTCTGAACAGATCAAGGCGGCTACGAGATGAGCACAGTCGGTCATGTAGAAAGCCTGTGGCGCTATCCCGCCCGGAAGTGCTCTAAATATGTATAAGCCCCAGCAAAGCACCCATAATCGTGAACATCAGCGTGAAGCATCCACCATTAATCAGCCAAAGCTTCAAACTGCGCTCCTCAGACAAATAACTGACGTCTTCCACTTCCACGGCGCCACAAGCTGCTGACCGGGGCAGCGTCCGGCCCAGCAAAACTGGGGTGACTTTGCTTTGACTTCGTTTTTGCTCGTCATTCTGAGGCGCAGCCGAAGAATCCCCGCGAAGTGCGTGGCTCCACAACCGCCGCAAGTTTCTACTAGAGTCCGGTTTTTCCTCTACCCAAAAACCGTGTCACCGGAAGTGCTTTGTCTCGCCTCTAAACGTGTATTAGTCCCAGCAAAGCACCCATAATCGTGAACATCAGCGTGAAGTATCCACCATTGATCAGCCAAAGCTTCAAGCTGCGAGCCTCGAACAAGTAACTGGTTCCCAAGCTCGTACCGACCCAGCACAACCCCGCCGCAAAACCCGCAGCCGCACCAAACCGGACATTCACCGTCGGCCCCAGGAACATCGCGAACACCCACGCAGTGATAAACGCCAGCACGAAAGCGCCGCCAAAAACAACACCAATATTCCTTGTCCCAAGCTGCTCTTTTGTCTTCCCAATCTCGTGCAGCCACGCATTGCCGAAAAGCATCGGCGAGTACCAGATTCCGCCAAGCGCGAACGCGGACAGCGCAGCAGCAAGAACGCCTACATAACTTACATGTGGCATTTTCATTCCTCCAGAGTTTGGCGGAACGCTATCACAACGCGCGCACGATTGACTGACGAAACGGGCCGACACACAAGAAAGGTGGGATGAATGAGGCTGTTACGAAACTATTGCTCAGACCCGACTCATCGCTGTTGCAACCTCCGAGTCGCCGGCAAACCTTTCCAGGAACACGAGCCCAATGCCTCCTCGATGAGCGCATTGGCCTGTTGGCGACAGTCGTGAATGCCGCACGCGCGTGGGTATTTAATTTTCTACCGAGAACTGCTGGCGAATGATCGTGAGAAATGCTTTTGCCACAGGGGAATGGAAATCGCGACGGATGCCAATGTCGACGGATGTTCTGTGCGTCGAACGCAATCGCTTGTAAACGACGTTGGGCATGGCAAGGTTTGAAACACATGCCGGCGCGATGGAGACGCCAAGTCCGGCAGCGATTAAGCGAACGGCCGTGGGCCATTGCGGCGTGTCCTGCACGATTCTCGGCCGAAACCCATCCGCTTCGCAGCATGCGATCATGCGATCGAAAGCCAGAGGGCCCATCTTTCTCGCGTAGAAAACGAACGGCTCTTCTCGCAGATCAGCGGGGCGCAACGACGTTCTGGCGGCGAGTGGATGCTGTTTTGGCAGGATGGCCACGAACCGCTCACTGACCAGGGGTTCGATCGTAACTGCACTGTCCGGCTCTCCATCGCGCAGGAATCCCAGATCGAGCGCCCCCTCCTTCAAGGCGCACATCTGTTCCGCAGTCACGAGTTCTTGCAAGTGCAATTCGACCTTCGGGTATAAACGCCGGTAGCGCTCGATGACAAACGGCAGCCGAGTGAACATGACTGAACCCGAGAAGCCGACGGAAAGGACGCCCTCCTGCCCTTTGCCGAGACGGCGCGCCATTTCGATGTCTTGATCAACCCGCTCCAGTGTTTTGCGAGCACGCTCCAGCAGGTACTGACCCACGGCAGTCAAGCGGACTCCGCGAGTGGTCCGGTCGAACAGGCGATATCCAACGATATTTTCCAGTGTTTTGATCTGCTGACTCAAAGGAGGCTGTGCCATGCCAAGCTGCGCGGCCGCTTTTCCGAAATGCAGCGTCTCAGCCACGGCAAGGAAATACCGGAAATGACGGAGTTCGATCTGACCTCTCATATTCTCTGCGTCTCAATCTCAATGATTCAGATATTGGACATATCTATGCAATTGATCATAACGTGAAAATCACAGGTTAGTGGATGCGCGCGACGAAGGATTCGAAGTGTTATGTGTGCGGGCCTGAACCAGCCTGCTGTGACCGCGCGAGCGGAGACGAAGTTCCACAAACCGGTGCCTGTGGGAGCCGACGTGATTGTGAAGGCGTGGGTCGTGCGAAACAGATGGCGAATTTTTGAAGCACACGCGGAGATACGGATGGAAGATGCAGAGGGCACATTGCTCGCAGAGACGAATGCAACCATGTTCCGGATCGGGTCCGCAGATGCGAAATCGAAACAGGAGGAACAAGAGGATGTCTTCGCGTAGTCCAATTGTGCGCACGGAGGAGGTGCTCATTCGTGCGTTCCAGGCAGGTGACGAGGCCGCGTTTCGCGCACTTAATGAGCAATGGATCAAGCACTACTTCGAAATAGAGGCAAAGGACGAAGCAGTATTCGCCGACCCGCAGAAGACCATCATTGAACGAGGTGGACAGATTTTAATCGCGAGCGCCGGCAACCAGAGTATTGGGTGCTGCGCACTGCTCCGGATGAGCGAGGACGAATTCGAAGTGGCAAAGATGGCTGTCGGACCGGATACCAGGGAAGGGGCATCGGTCGCCGCTTGCTGCAGGCTGCGATTGAAGAAGCACGGCGCATACGGGCGCGCAGACTTTATCTCGAAACCAACCACATCTTAGAACCAGCAATCCGGCTATACGAATCGCTCGGGTTTCGGCTTCTACACCCAGCGCAGGTGACTCCGTCTCCCTACAACCGGGCCGATGTCTACATGGAACTGAAGCTGGCGGAACTCTGAGATCGCCTCTTCTCGCGTGCATCCCCACCGAGACGTGGCTTGGCCCGGCACCTGTAAGAAGATGCATTGAACCGGATGCAAGAAAGAGTGACCCCAGAAGCGATGAGGCTACGCCGATCAACCGTCGAACACCCCTTCGCTACGATAAAGTACCGGATTTTCGGGCATCCTCGTCTGTTGATGCGCGGGTTGTCCGGTGCAAAGGTCGAAATAGGCCTCGCGACGATGGCATATAACCTGAAGCGTTGTTCCATCTCTTGAACTGAGTTTCGTAACGACCTCGAATCGGCCCGCGTCGCGACGAAACCCCTACTTCATTGCTGCCATGCGCCTTCCCATCTCTTCTTCCGACACATCTTCAACATGCGTCGAGATCGTCCACTTATGCCCCTCTGGATCTTCAAATGTCCCGCTGCGATCGCCATAGAACTGGTCCTGCAGTGGGTATACCTCCTTGCCGCCTGCCTTAATCGCGCGCCCGTATGCCTCGTCCACGTTCTCGAGATAGATCATGAAGCTGCCCGTCGTCCCGCCCAGCGACTGTGGACTCTTCACGTTCCTCTCAGGAAACTCTTCCGACAGCATGAAGGGTGAATCGCCGATCTTCATCTCGGCGTGCGCGATTCGGCCGTCCGGGCTTGCGAACCGCATGATCTCTTTCGCGCCGAGCGCCTGCTCGTAGAACTTCATCGCGCGGTTTCCGTCTTTCACCGTCAGGTAGGGAGTAAGCGTGTGATACCCAGCTGGAATTTTCGAAACTGCCATGGTCGTAATCTCCTCTCGGCACCGCATGGTATGCCATCTTGGTAAACTCAGGGTGAAGCCATGTTTGAAAACCTTTCCGAAAAACTACAGCGTGCCTTTAAGAACCTCCGCGGCCAGGGCTCCATCACCGAAGAAAACATCGGCGAGGCGCTCCGTGAAATCCGTCTCGCCCTCCTCGAAGCCGACGTCAACCTGAACGTCGTCAAAGAACTTATCGAGCACGTCCGGGCAAAAGCTGTTGGTCAGGAAGTGCTGACGGCGCTTTCGCCGACCGAACAGGTCATCAAGATCGTCCGCGACGAACTCATCGAAATCCTCGGCAAAGACACGGCGCGCTTCAACTTCGCCTCTCGCCCGCCGACGGTCATTTTGATGGCCGGCCTCCAAGGCTCCGGTAAGACCACCACCGCGGGCAAGCTCGCTGCGTGGCTGAAAAAAGGCGGCCACCGGCCGATGCTCGTTTCCGTCGACGTCTATCGTCCCGCCGCGCGCGAGCAGCTCAAGATCGTCGCAAAAACCATCTCCGCCAATATTTACGAAGGCGACCTCAAAGGCGAAACCCCCAACGCCAACCTCGTCGAGCGCCTCGCCAAAGAAGCACGCCGCGAAGCCATCAACACCGGTTGCGACACGCTCATCGTCGACACTGCCGGACGCCTGCACATCGACGACGACTTGATGGAGGAAATGAAGCGGCTGAAAGCGCTGCTCTCGCCGCAGGAAATTCTCTTCGTCGCCGACGCGATGACCGGCCAGGACGCCGTCAATTCCGCCGACTCGTTTCACAAACAGCTCTCGCTCACCGGAACCGTGCTGACAAAGATGGACGGCGACGCCCGCGGTGGCGCCGCTCTCTCCATTCGTCACGTCACAGGTCAGCCGGTGAAATTCATCGGCGTCGGCGAAAAACCCGATGCCTTCGAGGCATTCCACCCCGACCGCATCGTAGGACGCATCCTCGGCATGGGCGACATCATGACGCTCATCGAACATGCTGAAGAGAAGATCGACCGCAAGAAGTCAGAGGACTTCGCGCGCAAGGCTCTCTCCGGCGATGGCTTCTCGCTCGAAGATTTCCGCGAGCAACTGCGCCAGGTCAAGAAGCTCGGCTCGCTGCAAAGCATCATGAAGATGCTGCCCTCGGTAGGCCCGTTCGCCGGCATGCAGCAGATGGCGGGCAACGTAGACGAAAGCCAGTTCACGCGCACTGAAGCGATCATCAACTCCATGACGCAAAAAGAGCGCCTCAACCATGAACTGATCTCAGGCAGCCGCCGCAAGCGCATTGCGCGCGGCTCAGGAACCACTGTGCAGGAAGTAAATCAACTCCTGCGGCAGTACGCGCAGATGCGGAAGATGTTCAAACAGGTCGGCAGCGGTGGAGGCGGCCTGCAGCGTCGCATGATGTCGCAACTCGGCAACCTGCGCGGACGCTAGGACCCTGCGCTTGCCCGATCCGCTGCAACCACAACTCGACGCGATAACCAGGCGCACCCGCGAACTCGTTCAACCGGAGCGGCTCGCGACCACCGAGCAATCCATTATCGAGCTGCAGACCTCTCGCGTTTTAGATCGCGCGCTTCGTCAAGGCGATCCGGCTCCGCAGTTCGCACTTCCCGACTCACAACAACGCATCGTCCGTTCAGAAGATCTGCTCGCCATCGGTCCGCTCATCATCAACTTCTTTCGCGGACGCTGGTGCCCATACTGCGTCACCGAGCTCGAAGCGTGGCGCGACCGCTACGAAACGGTGCGCGAACGCGGCGCTCTGCTTGTCGCGATATCTCCGCAGACGACACGCCAAAGCGACTTCGCCATTCAGCAACACTCACTGCCGTTCCCTCTGCTGCGGGACGAGCAATGCGCACTGGCCGAACAATTCCGCATCGCGTACACCGTCTCCCCTGTCCAGCAGCAACACTACCGTTCCATGATGGTCAATCTTCCGTTCATCAATGGCGAAAGCAGCTGGCGCCTCCCGCTCGCATCCACCTTCGTTGTTTCCCAAAATGGGACGCTTCTCTACGCGAACACGTCTTCCGACTTCCGCCAGCGCCCCGAACCCGACGAAGTAATCGCCGCTTTGCGCACCCATTCACCATCACAAAAGTGACATTTAACCATCCCAAAAAGTGCACTTTTGCGCGGTTTGACCACCCAACTCAAGCACTGTTAATATCGTGTTGCGGGGTGGAGCAGCCCGGTAGCTCGTTGGGCTCATAACCCAAAGGTCGCTGGTTCAAATCCAGCCCCCGCAACCATCCATATGTGTTCGCTCCGATGAAGGCAGGGTGAACTCTCCCTCTGCCTTGTAATAGGGCTTCTCGCCTGTATTGACAGGCATCATCACCACTTTCTTGACGTTCCGCGCGAGTCGCTGTTTGGCGATTGTCGGATCCATGTTTAGCAGGTTCGGAATGTCTTGCAGGGTGGCTAAGAGCCGTTCCCTGATCGCTTCCGGTGACAACTGCTGAACTTCTTTCTCAGCCTTCAGCTGTTGCAGTTCGAATTCCTTCTCCTGCAGCACGCGGAGCAGCGCATCTGAGTGACCGTTGGCCGCGATTGCTCGAGCGAGCCGGTCGATCTCACCTTCGAGATCCTTCTTGCGATTCTCTACGTAATCCTCACGCTTCACCTTCTTGAGACGAACCGTCAGCTTTCCCAACAAGTAGTCGATGGCTTCAGGACGAAGCACCTGCTGCTGGAGCCCTGCGAAGAACATCTGTTCCAGTTGGTCCTTGCGCTGTGTGAGCCGGTTCGTGCATGCGCCGCGAACCAGCGCGATCGGGCATCCGTATCGAGCACGCCCTTGAAACACGCCGGATATGATTTGCATCTTGGCGCCACAGACACCACAACGCAGGAACCCGCTCAGCAGGTGGTTGCTGGATTCGGAACCCTGGCGCAAGCCTGGCCATTTGTAATCCCTGAATCTGAGAGCCACCTGCTTCTGACGCGTTTCGACTCGTTCCCACAGTTCCTCAGAGACGATGCGTAGATCGGGCCGATCGAGGACCTTCCATTCATGAGCCGGCCGGATACGGGCCACACGGTTGTTCGTGCCCGGCACCTTCACGAACTTCCTTTTGTTCCAGATAAGTTTGCCGCGATACATGTCGCGGCGGAGCATTTCCCTGATTGCGCTCGGGCACCAGGTGTTCGACTCTCTGTCGACACGTTTCTGGGGTGTAGGAACCTTTGTTTGATTCAGCAGCTTGGCGATCTGCTTCAGTGACAAACCGTTCGCTGAGTGCTCGAAGATCTCCCTGACAATCGCTGCTTCAACTTCGTTGATGACGTGATCCTTCCCACCGTCGACTGCGACGGTGTCATAACCGAAGCAGCGCCCACCGGTGCTCATTCCCTTGAGGGCCTTCCCTTCCAGTCCGCGATGGGTCTTCTTGCCCAGTTCCTTGATGTACAGGGAATCCATCATGCCGTGCATCGTGGTCAACATCTCGGATTGCTCATGGGCCGAATCGATGCCCTGCGACACACTGACCACTCTGATGTCGTGGAACGAGAACATCTGATGCAGATGCAGTGCATCCGCCAGCGTCCTTGAGAGCCGTGACGTGTCATCGATGAGGAGAGTCTTGAACGGGGGATGCTGGCTGCGCGCTTGCTTGAGCAATGCGTTCAGTCCTTCTCGATCATTTCCGACGCCTGACGTCGCACGATCCGCGAAGACCTGATATTCCTCCCAACCTTCCTTGGCTGCATACTCACGGCACTTCCGCACCTGATCATCAATCGAGGCGTCGGACTGCATCTCGCTGGAATAGCGTGCGTAAATAGCGAACTTCACTGGATCATGCTCCTCTCGAGGAGTGGCACGATGACATCGTCCAGCCACGCCTGTACTTCAGGAGCGATTCTGCCAGCTTCATCTGGATTTGGGGAGAGGAATTGAGGATGGACGGCTACTGGAGCAAATCGCCCGGCAGCAAACGTAGCAATGACGGATTCGTTACTTTCAAGGACAGGAGAGGTAGACAAGGTGGCTCAACATTGCGCTGGATGCGCTGAATGCAGTCGCTCGGATTTCGGAGTGGTGTATCACCCTTACCCCCCTACACCCGGCGGCCCGCAGGCCACATAGCGATACAGATAGTGGTCTCCTGGCAGTCATGAGGAGACACGGCCACTTCGTCTGAAAGAACTATATCACGCAGCGTAGTCCGTGCAGTTCACAGCATTCTGTTCCCGACGGCGCGGGTGCCGGGAGCATCGGTCCCGCTTAACTGGCGCGACGACATCGATCCCGAGCACAATGCCGGTCGTCATGCATTGAGTCGGCCGTCCTTCGGGCGAGCCGCAGAAGCGAAGCCGGCGCGTAGAGGCAAAAGAAATTGCCTCCACGCGGCTTGTGGAGGTGCGCACACTAGATCACTGGCCTGCACCGCATCCGAAGGCTGCTGAAGCCTTTTGGAACACTGTGTGTATGACTTGTGGCAGGAGATCCTAACGTGCTCGCGCTCGTTTTGTGCCGCGGGGACCGTTGCGCAGACCATCCAATATTGAAGCTATCGCTTTTGCCTCTGCTTTGAGAATTGCCACAGTCGCTTGCGTTCGAAGGCCTACGTAGTCATCCGCGAGCGATACACCGCTGCCTTCTCCCCTCACCTTCCCATCAAGTTCTGCGAGTGTGTCGTGCCTGTGTACGATGGCATTTCGAAGAAACGCTTCCGCCCACGCGTGGTCTTTGCCGACTCGAACCGCGATCAGAAAAACCCGGAGATCCGAATCCAGATCGCCACTCGACCCCTCCTGCAGCAGGGGGAGCCATACCTCATCTAGCCACTTCTTCCCTTTTCGCGTAGCGACATAGGCCACGCGTCCTCGCGTGCCTGGTTTACCCGCTTTGGCGTGACCATCTTCGACCAGGCTCTGGAGGATCGGGATGGTAGCGCCCGGAGATAAGCCTGCCAGGGATTGGAGCTCGTAAGGCGTTGA
>Ga0207155_1025_pt1 | contig 36820 bp, 36 predicted proteins | sample Alteio_BWMinHeat_26_FD_153515 | JGI IMG/M metagenome (GOLD analysis project Ga0207155, IMG submission 153515) | Enriched cells from forest soil in Barre Woods Harvard Forest LTER site, Petersham, Massachusetts, United States -... | ecosystem: Environmental > Terrestrial > Soil > Temperate forest >... | reverse complement strand
TGGTTTTTTAATTCATATCAGCCCATTGATGACGTTGTTTGTGATTTTGCCGATGGGAGTTTTTGGTGTTATTACCATGAAGGCATTCTCAATCATTCGCCCTGTCTTTCGCGAACGAGGAAAAATAACGGCCGATGTCACAGGTCGATTAACGGAAACCCTGAATGGTGTTCGAGTGATTAAAGGATTCAATGCCGAGCCACAGGAAATAAAAGTATTTGAAGAAGGCGTGGAAAAACTTTTTCTTAATGTGAAAAGAAGTTTAACGGCAACCAGTTTTGTTACTAGTTCAGGTGCGTTCTTAGTTGGGCTTGCCAGCGTTGGCATCATGGGTTTGAGCGGATATTTTAATTTGAGTGCCGGTGATTTTTTGCAGTTCACTATGTTCATGGTGTTCATGATCGCTCCGATTGTGCAGATGAGTAACATTGGAAGTCAATTGACAGAAGCCTTTGCTGGACTTGACCGAACAGAAGAATTAATGAACATGCCGGTGGAGGATGACCCAGCTGTGCGTACGACTAAAATCGGAACGATCAATGGAGATATTGTTTATGAGAATGTTTCGTTCGCTTACGAAGAAGGAAAGAATGTGTTAAACGAAGTGAGCTTCAAAGCACCTGCTGGATCTGTAACAGCATTAGTTGGCACCTCCGGTTCTGGAAAAACTACTATTGCTGGTTTAGCGGCATCATTCCTTAACCCCGTCAGCGGTAAAATCACCGTTGACGGATTTGACATTTCAAAAATTTCATTGGATAGTTATCGCAGCCAATTAGGTGTTGTGTTGCAAGATGATTTCTTATTCGAAGGAACAATTCGCGAAAATATTTTATTTCCGCGACCAAAATCTACTGAAGAAGAATTACAGCAAGCAGTCAAAGCTGCATACGTAGATGAATTTACAAGCCGTTTTGAATTAGGATTGGACACAGTGATTGGAGAACGAGGTGTAAAACTTTCCGGGGGCCAACGTCAGCGAATCGCTATTGCAAGAGCAATACTTGCAAACCCTCGCGTGCTGATCTTGGATGAAGCGACCTCTAACCTGGATACTGAAAGCGAAAGCTACATTCAAGAGAGTTTGAAGAGCTTGATGCATGGCCGAACAACTTTTGTGATAGCTCACCGCCTGAGTACCATTCGCCAGGCTGATCAAATTCTCGTTGTTGAAAATGGACAGATTGCCGAGCGCGGAAAGCATGAAGAACTGATCGCTAAGAATGGAAGATATTTTCAGCTGTACACGTATCAGGCAAGGATTTGATTACGCCTCAAATGAAATTCCCGTGTGCTTTGAGATATCTAATAAATCATTAACAACCGCAGGTAAAAGAGGAATACCTTCTTCTCTTCGAATGGCCTCTTCTTGATGTTCGGGGTCCCCGGGAATTAAAACAGTTTTGCCCTGGGCAGGTTTTGTGTTTCTGAAAACTTCGATCCATTCATCGATTCGTTTTTTAAATTCATTCACGTCCATAAATCCATCGATTTCCATCGCACCAAAAAAATGACCAATGCCTTTGCCCACACTTCGTGAGGGAATTTCTTGACGCAGGGCGAAGGGAGGAGCAAAAGGTCCCCAGTTGGCACCACTTAAGACCGAAGTAAGAATATCCACCATTGCGGAAAGCGCGTAGCCTTTGTGTCCACCTAGTTCGCGCTCTGATCCTAATGGTAACAGAGCACCTCCGTCAATCATGTCATTTGGATCAGTTGTCATCTCGCCTTGCTGGTTAATAATCCAGCCTTTTGGTATCGGTACTCCCTTGCGCTTAGCGATCTCAATTTTCCCGTAAGCTGCGGCACTGGTTGCCAAGTCAATAACAACAGGTGGGTTTTTTAAACCAGGAAATGCAATGGAGATTGGGTTTGTTCCCAACATTCGTTCTGCTCCCCACAATGGGGCTACGAGTTTTGTTGTGTTGGTCATCGACCATCCAATCATGTCGCGCTCCAGGGCTTTGAAAGAGTAGTAAGACGCGATGCCATAATGATTGGTATTACAAACGCTCACCCAACCCGATCCATGTTGTGATGCTTTGTCCATCGCGATTTCATTGGCTTTTGGTCCGACTACAAGACCCAATCCATTGTCGCCATCAACTGTGCAAACACTTTTCTTGTCACGTACGATTTTGATATTCGGTCTTGCGTTTATTTTTCCCAACGTCAACATATCAAAGTAGGTATGAAGCCGAGCAACGCCATGCGAATCAATGCCACGCAAATCAGAAAGCCCTAACACATCGGCTGCTTGCTCGGCATCTTTCAGTGGGACATTAAAATGAGTGAAAACCTGAACAGTGAATTCTTTTAAATATTTCGAAGAAAATGTTTTTATTGAATTCATCGTAAAATTCTCAGTTGGATTTTATGAACCACATAGACACATAGTCGAAAACATAGTTTGCAATTTTATGGCATTGCCCTTTCAACTATGTGAATCTCTATGTTCCTATCTTTCTACGTGGTCGAATTAAAAGACATTTATTTTTCTAAATCAAATCATACTTCAAAAATCTTTTCCATCAATACCCATTTCTCTTCGGGTTTTGCGTGAGGTATTGCCTGCTGATATTTCCACATGAGCTTCTCCCATTCCTGAACGTTTGGATTATTGTTGTCTGCCTCTGCTTTCTTTTGAAATGAGAATGAATCGTTAGTTTCAATTATCATGGTTAATCGATTGCCCGTTCGATAGATTTCCATTTTTTGAATTCCACTTTCCTTAATACTTTTTACTATTTCTGGCCAGATGTTTTTGTGATAGTTTTCATATTCCGAAATTAATTTCGGATCGTCTTTTAAATCTAGCGCCAGACAAAATCGTTTCATGAACTGTGAGATTTTATCTCATATCCCTTCCATCCGAAATAAATCACAGTGAGAAAACAGAGGAAGGGTAAAAACATCGACTGTTGAATGCCAACGTTATCTGCAATGATTCCCATCAAAGGTGGAACAAGTGCACCACCAACAATTGCCATGATAATTAAGGATGAACCCAATTTCGTTTGCGTTCCCAAATCTTTTACTCCTAAAGCAAAGATGGTGGGAAACATGATCGACATGAAAAAATTAATACTCAAAATAGACCGCAATCACACCACCGCTGAAAACTCCAATCAAGCAAAGGGCAGATGCACATGCTCCATAGAAGGTAAGGAGCTTATGATTTTTGATAAAGGTCATTAGCCAGGTACCGAAAAACCGGCCGATCACAAAGAGTGATGTTCCAACAGCCATGTATTTTTTAGAAGCCATCTCGTTGGTTGTACCTGGTAGAATCGTGGTGATGTAGTTGATTGTGATTCCCCAAATGCCGGCTTGAGCGCCTACATAAAATAATTGTGCGAGTACGGCATTTCGAAGATGAGAATTTTTGAAAATGGTTTTGTCAAATTTCAGTTTACCACCTTTAGTCGGCTCTGGCATTTTAATTAAGAAGAACAGTCCGGCTACTACTAATACCACTACAGCAATTAGTGAATATGGAAATATGACTGCATTTGCAGCTTGTTGTTTTTGTTCCATGGTTTCAAGAGTGCCTTCATTACCTGCGAAAATAAATTGCCCGGCCAACCACGGGCCCACTACCAATGCCAATCCGTTGAATGATTGCGAAAAATTTAATCGCTGAACAGATGATTCTTTTTTTCCTAAAATGGTGACATATGGATTAGCTGCTGTTTCAAGGAAAGCTAAACCACTTGCAATGATGTAAAGGGCAATCAAGAAAAACCCGAATGTGATTGTCTGCGCTGCCGGTATAAATAAAAGAGCACCTCCGGCATACAAGAGTAAGCCAAAGAGGATTCCTTTTTTGTAACTGTATTTCTCCATGAACAATCCGGCTGGAATGGCGATCGTAAAATATCCAAAATAGAATGCGCTCTCGACCAGTAGAGCTTGTGCACGTTTGATTTCAAACACGGGTTGGAAGTGTGCTATCAATGCAGAGTTGAGAATGTTGGCGAGTCCCCATAAAAAAAACAAACTGGTTACAAGAATAAACGGGATTAGATAAGGTTGGGACGAGTCATTTGTGTTCAGGTTTTTTTCGGTACCGACAAATGCCATTATTGAAATTGGGTTTAGGTTTAATTGATTGCGCGATCAAGGTGAACATAACCACCGTCCACGTGAATTAATTGTCCGGTGGTGTGGCTAGATTTTTCAGAAAGAAGGAATGCAGTCATGTTTGCGATTTCTTCTGCAGTGGTCATTCTTTTTTCAAAGGGTATTCTTGACGTAATCGTTCTTAGTTTTTCTTCCGGGTTAGAAAATGTTTTGATCCAATTGTCATACAGAGGAGTATAACATTCAGCAACAATAATGGCATTAACCCGGATTCCATGGGGCAATAATTCAACCGCCCATTCGCGAGTGAGCGCGTTGCGGCCACCATTCGATGCAGCATAAGCTGATGTGTTTCCCTGTCCTGTTTCTGCCACCTTCGAACCAATATTTACGATTGCTCCCTTTGATAGCTTCAGTGAAGGAAGAGCGTGGTGGGCCATCAAATAATAATGAATGAGGTTGCTGTGAAGCGATTGCATGAAATGCTCATAACTTCCTTGCTCCAAACCAACACCATCATTTATACCTGCGTTGTTGACAAGGCCTTCAATTTTTCCAAATTGTTTTAATGTTTGATTAACGGCTTTCTTGCATTCATCGGGTTTTGATAGCTCCGCCTTGACTTGAAATCCTTTGGCTTCTAACTTTTTTATTTTTTCCAGAGCAAGTTGATTATCCTCTTCACTTCGGCCGATGATAACTGGAATTGCCCCTTCCTTTGCTAAGACCTCAACAATGCCAAGGCCGATACCTTTTGCCCCACCCGTTACAATTATAACTTTATCCTTGAGGAGCAAATCCATAGTTAAAGATTATAAAAATCGATGGTATTACCACCCATGATCAATTGTTTTTCTGAGGTTGAAAGTTTTGAAATAAAATTTTCAACAAGATGCAGTTGACTTTTGTAGCTGGAGGATAACAAGCAAACCGGCCAGTCAGAACCATACAGCAAGCGCTTGGCTCCAAAATTTTTCAGGATAAATTCGAAGTAGGGGATGAAATGTTCTGGCTTCCAAGAATTCCAATTGGCTTCAGTGGTAAATCCTGAAAGTTTACAAAAGACATTTTCAAAGGAAGAAAGCACCTTAATTCCCCTCGACCAATTGATTAATTCATCATGCAGAATGTCTGGCTTCGCTAAATGATCGACTACAAATTTTTGATTAGGAAACAGCTTAACAAATTCTATCGCCTCGAACAACTGATGATGGTAAATCAAAACATCGTAAGTAAAGTTATATTTTTCAAGTTGACTGATTCCGAAAAGGAAATCCTTTCGTTGTAAAAAACCTTTTGGTTCTGACTGAACGATATGTCGAAAGCCTTTCAGTTTTTTGAATTGCCAGAAGTAGTCAAGACGCTCGTTGATTTGATCAGAACGAAAATCAATCCAACCAACAACCCCTTTGATGAATGAATTTTGATTTGCGAGATCAAAGAGAAAATTCGTTTCAGATTCTGATTGATTAACCTGAACTGTAATACATCCGTCAAATTTATTCTCTGTTAGAATCGGTTCAAGACTTTCAGGAAGAAAATCCTGCTTCAGTATCTTCATTTCATCAGTGATCCAGTCATGGCTCACTGAATCGTACTTCCAAAAATGTTGATGGGAATCAATTCTTGAGGCCTGATCTTCAATGTTTGATTCTGGATTTATGAATGTTGCCATTATCTAAAACAAGTTATCGAGCGGCAAGCATCGAGTACCCAGGATTTATTTCGCTACTTGCCTTTGCTCACCAAGACTTTCAATACCTAATTCAACAACATCTCCCGGCTTTAAGAACATTGGTGGTTTAAGGCTCATGCCTACACCATGCGGAGTTCCAGTAGAGATGACATCGCCGGGAAGCAAAGTCATGAATTGGCTGATGTAGCTTATAAGAAACGGAACTTCAAAGATCATGTCGTCGGTATTGTTGTCTTGCATCATTTGGCCGTTGACTTTTAGCCACATGTGTAGGTTGTTGAAATCGGCAATCTCATCCTTGGTCACCATGTAAGGCCCCAAAGGTGCAAAGGTGTCGCAACTCTTGCCTTTCGTCCACTGGCCGTTTCTTTCCAACTGAAATTCACGTTCGCTATAATCGTTGTGCAAACAAAAGCCGGCCACATAATCCATTGAGTCTTTTTCTTCTACATAAGAAGCTCTCTTTCCAACAACCACTGCCAACTCTACTTCCCAGTCGGTCTTCTTACTATTTCTTGGAATGGTCACGCCATCGTTTGGACCAGTGATGGCCGAGGTGGATTTATAAAAAATAATCGGCTCGGTAGGCAACGGCATATTTGTTTCGAAAGCATGCTTGGTGTAGTTGAGGCCGATGCAAATAATTTTGGATGGTCTTTTAAATGGCACACCTATTCTGGTTCCCGATTTTACTTTTGGAAGATTGTTGTTCTGCTGAAGCCATTGACTCAATCTGGTGATGCCATTGGTTTCAAAAAAATGTTCATCGTAGTCTTCTCCAAAAGAAGAAAGGTCAATGATTTCATTATTTACCAAAATGCCTGGCTTCTCTTTTCCAGGGTCTCCAAAGCGTAATAACTTCATTGTAAAAATTAAATTTAATATTCACGAAATATTGAACCACATAGAATCATAGATACATTGTTGATTACCCTCTGTGGTTCATTCGCAAAAGGTAATTACTAATTATTCAATTTAATAAATCCGCCATCGATGGGATAATCGCAACCTGTAAGGAAGGATGCTTCATCTGAGCAAAGGTATAGTGCAAAGTGGGCTACTTCAATAGGTTTAGCCATTCGACCGATGGGTTGCGTTTGAGATAGCTTCTCAAACATTTCATCTTCTTTGCCGGGGTAATTATTTTTAAGAAAGCCGTCAACAAAAGGAGTATGAACTCTGGCAGGCGAAATGCTATTGCAACGAATGCCCTCTTTGATATAATCTTTTGCTGTTGATAAGGTCATGCTCAGCACGGCACCTTTACTCATTGAGTATGCAAAACGTTCTTGTATACCGATGCTTCCTGCCACGGATGCAACATTTAAGATCACTCCATATTTTTGTTTGGTCATTGTAGGAATTACTGCGACCATGGAGTTGTAGACACCTCTTACGTTTATCTGAAAGACCTTCTCAAAATCTTCTGCACTTGTAGTTTCCAATTTTCCAATGTGCGCGATGCCGGCACAGTTCACCAAGATGTCGATTCTTCCAAATTTTTTTACGATGGCTTGCACAGATGAAATAACTTCTGATAGATGCGTCACATCGCAGGTGTAACCTTTCGCCAAAAGCCTTTGATCTGTAAGTGCTCGCGCAGATTCTTTGGCTACTTTGGATGTCAGTTCAAGAATGCAAACTTGCGCGCCTTGTTCGGCAAAGACTTCGGCAATGGCCTTACCAATTCCGCTGCCACCGCCAGTGATGACAGCTACTTTATTTTTTAAATCGAAGAGCATACTTAGTCTATTGCCTAAACCTACTCAATATTTGAAGACGAAGTAAATTCTTATTTCTTCCTTTTCTGAGTCAGGACTAATAAGAGTTTAAAACCTAGAACATATGTAAATTATGACATAATGACCTTATTTAATTATAGATCAATCAATTTTATGTCATAACGACATTATTTTGGCCGATTTTTGGCATCGGTACAATTTTTCCTCAATGGGTAATCAAGAATTTAAAAACATGTTGAACAAAAAAATAAAAAACATTATGAGCATCATTCGTTATAACCCCAATGATTTTGTGCCGTCAACCTTCAGCAGCTTGGTGGACCGCTTCTTCAATGAATCTCTCACCCGTAGCGGTGGTAGCGTGTTCACTCCCAAAGTGGATGTGATCGAGAATGAAACTTCTTATGAAGTTCAAGTAGCAGTGCCTGGACTCAACAAAGAAGATTTCAAGATTGAGATCAATGACAACTATTTGACGGTAAGTGGTGAACGCAAATTCACAAACGAGAAGAAAGACAAAAACTTTCATTCGATCGAAACCAACTACGGTTCGTTCCAACGTTCTTTCACTTTGCCTGACAATGCAGATGGTTCAAAAATCAATGCGAAATACAACAACGGTATTTTGGAATTAGTAATACCGAAAGACGAAAAGAAAATTTTAAAGCAAACCATTAAGGTGGCTTAATAAGAACTGGGGTTTAGGTTTAGGTAAAGCCCGTTTCAACTTTGGTTGAGCGGGCTTTTGTTTTTGAAATTGATTTCTCCTGATTTTAAAGTTACCTTCATGGAGATAAAAAGAATATGAAAAGAATAGGGTTGATTTCTGTGGTGCTGGTTGCATCGGTTATCGGTGCGGTAGTCGGAGCATTGGTGACTTTACGTTTTGCAGACGATCGATCTTCTTACAACTCAATTGTTGAACACCAGCAAAATTTTCCGGTTCGCTGGACGAATGACAGTGGTTATCATGTACCTGCAGGTTTGAATTTTGAAACTGCCGCTCGATTGGTAACTCCCGCTGTCGTGCATATTCGCACGGTGTATGGGCCTGGCAATTTTAGCTTGAATCCTTTAGAGCTGTTAAATAATCCTCATGCGCAGTCATCAGGTTCAGGTGTAATCATTTCGGATGACGGATACATTGTAACAAATTATCATGTTATTGAAGAGGGCAGTTCAATCGAAGTCATCATGAATAACAACCGGCATTTTTATGCTAAGGTTATCGGTACCGACCCGACCACCGATCTCGCTTTACTAAAAATAAAAGCAAAGAATCTTCCATTCGTTCGCTACGGAAATTCCGATGAGATTAATACTGGTCAGTGGGTGCTTGCCATTGGCAATCCCTTTGATTTGAACTCAACGGTTACTGCAGGTATTGTAAGCGCAAGAGCTCGTAACATTGGTATTCTTCGCGATCGGGTTAATAACCTTCAGATAGAATCTTTCATCCAAACGGATGCGGCCGTTAATCCAGGAAATAGCGGAGGAGCTTTGGTGAATTTAAAAGGAGAATTAATTGGCATCAACTCAGCCATAGCAACAGCTACAGGTGGTTATGCCGGATATTCTTTTGCCATACCGGAAAGTTTGGTGCGAAAAATAATGGATGACCTTTTGGAGTTTGGTCAAGTTCAGCGTGGTCTAATCGGCGTGCAAATTGTGGATGTGAATGCAACATTGGCTGAGCGACAGAACTTAAACGTTGTTCAAGGTATTTATGTGAATCGTGTTAATGAAGGAAGTGCTGCGGAAAAGTCAGGAATAATGGAGGGAGATGTTATTACTGCGATCGATGGTCATGTAGCCAATAGTGTATCGGAGTTGCAAGAACAAGTTGCTCGACACCGACCTGGTCAGAGTATAAAAGTAAAATTCTTAAGGCAGACCAAAGAAAGACAAGTGACGGTCGTTCTTAAAAGTTATGATGGTTCGTTAACGCCAACGAAGAAAGAAATCGCCAAAGAGTTGGAAGGAGCTCAGTTTGAGAAAGCCTCGTATCAACAACTGCGAAAATTAAATATTGACGGTGGTGTTGCGCTCGTAAAGCTAACTAATGGCAAATGGAAGAAAGCAGGCGTCAAAGTGAATTTTCTAATTACCTCCATCGACAAAGTACCGGTTGAGAATGCCGAGGACATTAACCGGATTATGGAAAACAAAAGTGGAGGCGTATTGATAGAAGGAGTTTATCCTAATCGCGAAAAAGCAGTTTACGCTATTGATTGGTAATTATGCCTACCTGGATTTTTTACGCCATCCTTTCGATGATATTTGCTGGCTTAACTGCGGTGATAGCCAAGTTTGGATTGAAAAATGTGAGTGGTGATACTGGCCTAGCCGTGCGAACCACAGTTGTCTTTCTTTTGGTTTGGCTAAATGCCATTTCATTCAAGCACATTCGCGATTTTAATCAAATCACTTCGAAAGACATTTTGTTTTTGGCAATCTCAGGGTTGACCACAACACTTTCATGGATTTTCTATTACCGTGCAATAAAAATTGGCGATGTTTCTGTGGTTGCTGTAATTGACAAAGCAAGCATTATTATCACTTTGATTCTTTCGTTTTGGTTATTGAAAGAATCATTCACATGGCGAATAGCCGTTGCGGCTCTACTGATTATCTCAGGGTTGTTGGTACTTACTGTAAAATGATCACAAGATTGCGCGAAATAGAAGAAAAAGAGAGCCGCCCATAATCATTACCACAGGTAAAGTAAGGAACCAGGCCATCAGAATATTTCTAACAGTATCTGGCTGCAAATTTTTTACGCCTTTACTCGCCACCATACTGCCAGCGATTCCTGATGACAAAACGTGTGTGGTACTTACCGGCCACCCAAAATTGGTAGACAACCCAATCGTAATTGACGCCACCATTTCTGCGCTCGCACCCTGTGCGTAGGTGAGATGTTCCTTACCAATTTTTTCTCCAATAGTTTTTACAATTCTTTTCCAACCAATCATAGTACCTAAGCCAAGGGAGAGTGAAATCATAACAATCACCCATCGAGGAGAATAATCAGTAACTTTTCTTACGTTTTTCAATTCCTTTTTCAGGATGTCCTTCTCACTCTCACTGATCCGAACTTCTTCCTTTTTGAGTAAGGAGTTTATGTTTCGATCCATCACCATAACATCTTTGCGTACAAGAAATTTTTGATCTTTAGGTATGGAGCTTACAGAAGTAATAGTTGTAAATGCTGTTTGCAGGCGTCCGTTCATTGCCTTTGTTTCTGTCAATCTTTGCTTATCCGACTTTGATAAAGTGGATGAATCGATTGTGGAAACTATTTGTTCAATTTTTTTAAGAGACGAGGGTAATTTGGCGGGATCAAAATTAACATCCAATGCAAAATAAGCTGGCACAATCCCGATGAGTATCAACATCATTAAGCCAACACCCTTCTGTCCATCATTTGATCCATGAAAGAAACTGACCAATGTGCAGGTGATAAACAAAATTACTCTTATCCCAATAGGAGGTGGCGAGTTTTTCTTGGGCTCTTTAAAAACCACATCTTCCATTGGAGTTTTTCGAGTCATCACCCGAATAAAATACATCAGGATGATCGTTACCGAAAAGCCGAAAAGCGGGGAGAGTAGTAAAGAATAGCCAATCTCTTGGGCTTTGCTCCAGTTAACTGAATCTCCCATAGCTTCAGGAAGAATGGAATAGGCAAGGCCAACACCGAGAATAGACCCAATTAAGGTGTGTGAACTCGAGCAAGGAATACCGAAGTACCAGGTTAGCAAATTCCAGAAGATAGCAGTAAGCAGAAGTGCCAATACCATGGCTATGCTATGGGCTACATTTTGATCGACTAGCGTTTCTACGGGAAGTAGATTCACTATACCCATGGCTACGCCAATGCCCCCAGCAAATACTCCTAGAAAATTCCAAGTACCCGACCAAATTACAGCGACCCATGGCTTAAGTGTATTGGTGTAGATAACAGTGGCTACTGCGTTGGCCGTATCATGAAAGCCATTGACAAATTCAAAACAGCAGGCAGCAAACAAACAAACGACAAGGAGTAGGGTGTAACTAGCGTCAAGTTCAAACATAAAGAAATGGTTAGCGGCAAAGGTAACTTTGAGGACTATGCCTAATGTTAAGCCAATGTTACTATTTTTTTTAACAAAAAGAACAGCCGTTTTTTAGATTTGCTAGACAATCAATGGACTATACCGAACTGAACTTTGGAGGAGAGCAGGTACTTCTTTTACCCGAAAAGGCATTGTGGTTGCCTGGCTTAAAATCATTAGTGATTGCCGATGTTCACTGGGGTAAGATCGACCATTTTCGGAAGGCTGGAATTCCCGTTCCCGTAAAAGGAAATGATAAAAACGCGGAGACTTTAATACTGATCATCAATCAATTTAAACCTCAAAGAGTAATTTTTTTGGGTGATTTATTTCACAGCGTTTATAATGACGGTTGGGAAACTTTCGGGCAAATCCGAAATGCCTTTGTCCATTGTTCTTTTGAATTGGTTATTGGTAATCATGATATCCTAAGCAATAGGCAATATGAAAGACATAAGATTCAATTGCATGAGGAAAATCTTCGGTTAAATGATTTACTACTTACCCACGAACCTCTGGAAGAAATTCCTGAAGGTGTCTTCAATATAGCCGGACATGTTCATCCGGGTGCGCATCTTCGAGGAACGGCGAAGCAATCCGTAATACTTCCTTGTTTTTATTTTAAAAGCAATCAGTGCATTCTTCCTGCCTTTGGTGCTTTTACGGGATTGGCAACAGTACAACCTAATCGCGGTGATAAAATTTTTGTGGTAGCCAACAAAAATGTAATAGGAACCAATGAAAGTTAATTAGGTCTGAGGTTTTTTCTGGAAAGGATCAATCGAATCCAACTCATTAAAGAGACCAACGTCCACGCGCCTTCAAGAATAATAAATGGAACATACTCAATTAATATTGAAGCGATACACGCTAGACCAGCGCCAAACAAATTCAACAGGATATAAGTATGACTGTCTTGAGAAATTATTTTTAAAAGGTTAAGCAAGAAAGCAAGCAGCAAGATGCTAACTCCAATAAAGCCGATCCAGTCAGAGAGATTCATATTTATTTTTTACTCTGAATCCTTTTGTAAATGGGGGACATCGAGTTCATTATAAAGTCACCCCATTTTCGCCAGCGCGTTGATATAGCGCTCAGGCACTTCACCTTTCGTTGCACTTTGGTAATCGGCATAACTGCACGGCACAATTGAGTTGCGCGAATATTTCGCACCCAGTCTTGATAGGCTTACTTCCATCCACCATTTTTCTGTCAATTTACTTTTGTAAAATGAAATGGTTTCAGGATCAACCGGCATCGAGACAACATACTTCAAAAAATCATTCGACTTGAAATTGGATTCGTGCTTGCGATGATAAAACCCTTCTACAAAATACCAGATCATCGTGGCGATAACAGATGCTGTTTTTTTATGACCATCATCGTATTGAGGATTATATTCATAAAACCCCACGGAGCTTAATTTCTCATTGAGTCCGGAATACCAACAGATCTGACAAGCTTCTTCGCCTGTTAGTCCAAAAGGCTGGGCATTTGCATTGCCAGGAGCATCTGAAGATTTAATGGCGGTGATATCGAATGAAAACATATCCGCATGACGGATCGCGGGTTCCATCTCAGCCAGATTAGTTCGCATTTGGCCAAGGCGATGCGCTTCGAAATTTAATTTCTCTAACACTATTGTAGAGGATGTATCCGTCAAATAGGTTTGATGTGCCAGATGTGTATAGCCGAAAAGATAGTTCGGTTCATGCAAGAGCATTTTATGAATGTGCTGCCTTGATGGTGAAGTTTCTTTGCTATCTTCAAGATCAAGAAATGCATCAACGTTTAGAAAGCTGATCAATTTCTGCAGATCTTCATAACCGCGGTATTGCCCATAGTCCAAATCATGAGTGCCGCCTAATATCATGGGCATGACGTTACTTTCCAACAACATCCGGCATACTTCGCTTAAGCGCACGTAAGTCTCGTCAAGGTCAATGCCGATATTGAGGTTGCCAAGATCAACAATGTTGTATGCTCCTGTTCCTTTTTTGAGATGATAAAGTTTCTTGCGGATTTCATCAGGACCATTCGAGGAGCCCTTATTAGTATTGGTTCCACGATCTTCTTTAACTCCAATTAACGCCAAATGAGCACCTTTATAGTCAGGCATTTTTTCTCCGTACACACGGATGTTTTTGAAAACGGAGTTGGCTGGATAATCGGCCGAATAAATCTGTTCATCAATAGGAGAGAAAAGTATGGTCAAATCCATTTGTAAAGTAAAGTCTTAAAATTCATGTTAAATTAGCATATAATTTTTTCAAACGATGAGGAACAAAATGATTTTCATAAAATACTTAATGTTTGGCCTCGTTATTGCATTGATTGGAAGTTGTTCTAGGAAAGCGAATAGCAATAATGAAAGCAAACTGGATTCACTGGCGCAAAAGACAAAGCTCTTAGATCAAAATCTGAACGGCACGTTTGAATACAGCGAACCAATTGATGAAAGTTATCTCTACTTTAAAACTGACTTGAAACAAAATGGAGACAGTCTTAACGGGAAACTTTGGGGAGGAATTTATTTGACAAAGTCAGATGATGGTGGCTTCACCAATCCAACTGTTTTAGTTGAGTGCATGGCTAAAGGAGTAATAAAAGATGATGCTGTTGAAATGCAATTGGTGGTGACGAAGACCGAACGCTTGGAAGAGGATGCACCTGATCTTTTGGGAATGATGAACTTCCCTGATTTAGATACCGATGTGACGGTTACCATCTGGGCATTTAATTATGAGAATGGTGCTTTGGTTTCGCAGAATGGATTGTTGATGCCCGATGGAAAAACACCAGTGAAATTTATTTGGGAAAAATTAAACAAGCCTATATGAAAAATTTGTTTGCACTTGGTCTCGCTTTAATACCCTGGCCTGTGTTATCTCAGTCGCTGGAAGGTACGTGGCAACTTACCGATAGTAAGACATGCTTTCAGACAGAGATGAAAGAAAGCGAAACGGAAAAAGAATTGGAAAGTATGATGGGAAGTAATTCCCAAAGTTCGGTAGCGAAGTTGATCGTATTTAAAAAAGATGGCTCCGGCCAAGAGGGAATATTCTCCACTGGAAAGAAGAAGGGGAGCAGCATGAATGATTTTCATTATAAGGTCAGCGGACAAGAATTGCATTTTGTTGACAAGAAGTCTGGCATGATCACGCAACGTTTTGCAATTGATGAATTGACGGAAACTTCCTTGAAAATCCATGATGTAGTGAAAGAGTGTGAGTCAAAAGCTTTTGTGAGAGTGAAGTAATTCATTTACTGTTCTTCTTACCTTTGTGGGATGCAATCAGTTGAAACCGTCAAGCGGGATATTCGTAAGCTCAAAACCGATGATTTAAAGAAGTTTTTTATCGACCATGGCGACAAAGCTTTCCGGGCTGTGCAAGTGGATGAATGGCTTTGGAAAAAATCGGCCAAGAGTTTTGATCAGATGACGAATCTGTCGGTAGCGACCCGCGAATTGCTAAAAGAACATTTTGCTATCAACCACATTCATGTGGACAATATGCAGCGCAGTGCCGATGGCACGATTAAGAATGCTGTGACTTTACACGATGGCTTGATTGTCGAGTCGGTATTAATCCCGGCAGAAACAAGAATTACGGCATGCGTTTCGTCACAAGTAGGTTGTTCGCTGGCTTGCAAGTTTTGTGCAACAGCAAGATTAAAACGCCAGCGGAATTTAAGTGCTGATGAGATCTATGATCAGGTAGCAGCCATTAAAGAACAGGCAGAACTATTTTTCAATCGTCCGCTTACCAACATCGTGTTTATGGGCATGGGCGAGCCGCTATTGAATTACAGCAACGTTACCGCTGCCATCGAAAAAATCACTTCACAAAAGGGATTGGGAATGGCCATGAAACGCATCACGGTTTCTACCGTAGGCATTGCCAAGATGATTATCAAAATGGCAGATGATGGCGTGAAATTTAACTTAGCCGTGTCGTTGCATGCGGCACTTGATAAAACCCGGTCGTCCATCATGCCGATCAATGACTCTAATCCGCTTAGCGAATTAGCAGATGCATTGAAATATTGGTATCAAAAAACAAAACGGAAAGTGACTTATGAATATGTGGTGTGGAAAGGTATCAATGATACACCAGAACATGCTCAGGCTTTATTGAAATTTTGTAAAGTAATTCCATCCAAAGTAAACCTGATTGAATACAATCCCATCGATGACGGGGAATTTAAGCAGGCAAGTGATGATATTCTCACCATGTATATGGACTTGCTTGAGCGCAATGGCATTACCACTCGGATACGAAAGAGCCGTGGTAAAGATATTGATGCAGCCTGTGGTCAACTAGCCAATAAAAGTTAAGGCCGCTCAAAAACTTTTTTTAATAAAATTCCATCAGGGGAGTATATTGCGAAGTTGATGAGATTAAAATTTTCTCTTGTAATATTTATTTCAGTCGCTATCTGTTTTTCGGCTGCAGCTCAAAAAACATTGAAGGGCATTGTCGTGGATTCTGTTACCTTGAATGCACTTCCTAATGTTTCAGTCAAATTGAAGGGAACTGTATATGGCACGATCACTAACGTCAACGGAGTCTTTTCGATTAAAGTAAAAGAAACAGATTCATTAATTTTCTCCAGTGTAGGATACGATCGATTGGAGTTGCCAGTCTACTTTGGTGAAGACGTGATGTTCGTGCGTATGACACAGCAAGTGATCATGCTTCGCGAGGTGACTATTACCGGAAGACCCGAAGCAGCAAAGAAAGAATTGCCGTCCCTTAAACTGAGAAGTAAGTCTTTGCCGTGGGGAGGAGCTATGCCTAACGGACAAGGTGGAGCTGCAGTAAACCTGGATTATTTTTCTAAGAGAGAACGCGAAAAAAGGAAGTTAGTCAAGTTAAATGCGGAGCTAGCAAAAACACAAACCTACGTTGAAGTGGTGACCAACGCAGAAGTAAAACAGGAATTGATGGAGAGGTTTTCCATCAGCGACAGCACTTATTATAAGATACTTACTCACTTTAATGAACAGCATCAGGAGGTGACTCACTCAGGCAATCAAGGAGATATTCTTACACAGTTATTCTCGTTTTTCGAGGCCGAGGTGCGGTATCAACGATATCGAAGGTAAGCCTTTTTTAAACCAGGATTACACATTGGCAAGACTTGTGCATTTAAGTATAGACTGCCGCACCTTTCTAAACTTAATTGATTTTACAGGATATCTTGATTTTTTAGCTCGACCTTTTTACTCACCCTTTAGGTTAGTCGAACTTTATCATGGTGATCATCTGAATCATCGTCTTGTAAAAAGAGAGTAGCGATGATCCTTTTAACAAAATTTCTAATAAATAATCCAGGTTTAATCTCCTCCAACCCTTAGCTTCGCAGTATGGAAGAAAAACATTTTCAATCGTCGGAAAAAGTAAGGGACTTTGTAATTGGTATGAGCGATGGACTCACCGTGCCGTTTGCTCTCGCAGCAGGTTTAAGTGCTATTGCTAATACAGGTGTAATTATCACCGCGGGTCTGGCTGAGATTGCCGCCGGTTCCATTGCCATGGGACTTGGAGGCTATCTTGCAGGTCGCACTGAGATTGAACATTATGAGGCGGAAGAAAAGCGAGAGTATGAGGAGATTGAAAAACTTCATGAGGTCGAGATTCGTGAAACAAAAGAAATCTTTGCGCAATACGGTCTGAGCGAACAGATGCAAGAAACTGTAGCTCGTGAAATGGCTAAGCACCCAAAGCAGTGGGTGGATTTTATGATGCGGTTTGAACTGGGCCTCGAACGCCCGGACAAAAACAGAGCTCAAGAAAGTGCATTCATCATTGCTGTCTCATACATAATAGGCGGACTCATTCCATTAAGCGCTTATTTCTTTACGAGTTCATCTTTTGATGGACTAAAATATTCTTGCGGAATAACTGTGATTTGTTTGATTGGATTCGGACTGGTAAAAAGCAAACTCACAGGTCAGCCATTATTAAAAGGTGCACTGCGTGTAACTGTAATCGGAGTGCTGGCAGCAACAGCAGCTTTCGGATTAGCTAAACTGATTGCATGATCATCTATTCTTATTTTTTCAAATGACAATTTCGATGATTGCCGCATTAGCGCGGAATGGTGTGATTGGCAAAGCCAACGACTTGCCCTGGCATTTGCCAGATGACATGAAATTTTTCATGCAAACGACAAAGGGACATCATGTAATCATGGGCCGAAAAAATTATGAGTCACTACCCGAAAAATTCAGACCTCTTCCCAATCGCACCAGCATAGTAGTAACGAGACAATATGATTATAAAGCTCCCGGTTGTACTGTTGTTCATCAATTGGAGGATGGAGTGAAGTTGGCTGAGAAAAATGGTGAAGCAGAATTGTTCATCATTGGAGGATCTGAAATTTATAGATTGGCAATGCCTATAGCAAACAAGCTATATCTCACAGAAATTGATGCCGAAATTAAAGGCGATACATTTTTCCCTTCGTACAAGAAAGAATTATGGAAAGAGATTTCTCGCCAACATCACGGATCGGATGATCGCCATCAGTTTTCATTTGATTTCGTGGTTTATAAAAAGATCTGACGATGGGATATCTCACCAGCAAAGTGATTTGGATTACTGGCGCTTCCAGCGGAATTGGTGAAGCACTTGTTTATGAGCTGAGCCAAATTAAAGGAGTGAAATTGATTTTATCCTCACGAAGGAAGGAAGAGTTGGAGCGAGTGAAGGGAAATTGTCCGCAACCAATCCAGGCAAATATTAGAACCCTTCCACTGGATCTTGCACAGCCGGATATGCTGAAGTTAAATGTTGAAGCGGCCATTCAGCTTTTTGGACAGGTGGATGTTTTGATAAACAATGGAGGAATTGGTCAAAGGAGTTTAGCGAAGGATACTTTGCTCAGCGTGGATCGGCAGGTGATGGAGGTTGATTATTTTGGAACAGTGGCGCTTACAAAATTTTTGCTTCCCTATTTTTTAAAACGAAAGACGGGACACTTTGTAACGATAAGCAGTGTGATGGGAATTATCGGTACTCCTTATCGCTCTGGTTATGCTGCAGCAAAACATGCGCTTCATGGATTCTTTGATTCGTTGCGCGCCGAACTTTGGACGGAGAGTAAATCAATTTATGTGACACTTATCTGTCCTGGGTGGGTCCGCACCAATGTTACACTGAATGCCTTGACGGGCGATGGATCGAAGCTAAACAAAATGGATAAGACCACGGCACATGGATTACCTCCAAGAGTTTGCGCAGAGAAAATTATTGAAGCCATTCAAAAGAAAAAAGAAGAAGTGTATATCGGTGGACTAAAAGAAGTTTTTGGTGTTTATCTAAAACGATTTTTCCCAAGACTGTTTTCGATAGCCGTGAGGAAAATGACAGTGAGATGATTCAATGTTAGTCTTTCGATTTGTATATTCGCCCCGATTTTAAAAACAAAAATTGTATTCGTATGAAACGTCTGTTAACACTTGGTGCTGTTTTTTTCATCAGCTCATTGACTTTATTGGCTCAGTCAAAAAAGGAATTGGAAGCCCAGGTAAAAAAGTTGCAAGCCGAAATTGAAGAATTGAAGAAACCAAAAGTAGTTGATTTGAACACCTCCTATAAAAAGGCTGGCTATTCTTTGGGTGTTTTGTTTGCTAGCGATATGAAAGGGCGGGGCGGAGATTCATTGGATGTGGAGGCTATGGTGGCTGCGATCAAAGATGTGTATGAGAAAAAGACATTGCAAATTGATCAACAATCTTGTATGCCGATTTTCCAACAATTTATGCAGCAGGCGGTCGAGAAGAAAGGTGAAATAGCCAAGGAGCAAGGCCGTGCATTTTTAGAAAACAATAAAAAGAACGAAGGTGTTACCACCACTGCGAGTGGCCTACAGTATAAAGTGATAACAGCGGGTGCAGGAAAAACTCCAACGACTGCCAGCAATGTCACGGTTCACTATGCCGGTAAATTGATTGACGGAACTGAATTTGATAGCTCGATAAAACGAGGACAGCCTGCCAATTTTGGTGTCGGGCAAGTGATCCGTGGTTGGACAGAAGCGCTTCAGTTAATGAAGGAGGGAGACAAGTGGATGCTTTATATTCCTTATGACCTTGCTTATGGTGAACGCGGACAAGGGGGACAAATACCTCCTTATGCTACTTTGATTTTTGAAGTGGAGTTGATTAAAGTGAATTAGGTTTAGGCTAATCGTCTGATCCAAGCCTTAGGCGAGGAAGTCAATTTTTCTTCCAATTGGAGAGTTGATCTATTTCGGTGGCTGTAAGTGCCCGATCATAGATCAACACATCATCCAGTTCACCTTTGAAATTTTTCACTACACCATTTTTATATTTGTAATAGTAAATTACATCATCATCAATTATGCTTTTACCAATATGTAAGGTTTGTTGGTTGTTATTAAATAACTGTTCGGGGATATAATCAGCGTGCTCCTGAAATTTGCCCTCATAGTAAGTCGTTAAATTATTTTCAGTAAATGCGACAGCAGCAAAAAAATAATCAGGTTCAGTGAAATATATCCTTGTTATCAATTCCGTAGAGGGAAGTTTAGTTATTGTTGCTATTTCATTTTCATTTTGGCTTATAACAATCCCTCCATCTGAAGTTCCCGCTTTAGAAAATATTACTCTATGCTCCCCGGGATCAGAATGTGGAATACGCACCCAAAAACATATCGTGCCCCTATTGCCATTGAATTTAGTAGAGTTTAAAATTTCTATAAAATCATTTTCACCATCAAATGAATAGGCTCCATTCGTACTGCCGAATCGGTCAACAGATGGAATAGCTCCGTGAAGTATTCCATGATGACCATTGCCTCCGTAATCATTTACATTACCATTCATGGGATAGTATGCAACCAGGCCATCTTTGACAAAACCTGGGTAATCAAAGTAAGTTTTAGTTTTGGTGGCTTCATCTTTCTGGCATGAGGAGGTCAAGACAAGAAGCAAACTAGCAATTGCAAAGTAGATAAACAGTTTCATAGCTACCTTTGGTTATTGAGAAATGTCAACATAAAGATAAAAAGTTTCCCACAACTCAATGAAACGCTTGTGCTGATTCTTAGTTGGTTAAGTGACGTCCCTTGAAACCAATCGTTGTCAAGATAACCGCATTAAAGTCGACCTAGTCTTGGGGTTAATTGTCCAGCGCTATGGCACATGCACATTGTTATGCGGTCGTTTTTTCTTGTCGAATCTAATTTTGTGATCCTTAATTCCTTTATTATTAATTCTAAATTCTCTGTCAGCGAAAATGTTACTCTGATACTCTGGATAAAGTTTAATTTTCATTTCCCTTCTTTTCTTGTCATCTCTTATAAATGTAAATGGCTGGTACCCATAAAAGTGAAACTCCGCTGTGTCGCTTAGTTGCGTGAACCAATCGGCATACTTCATTGAACTATGGAGCTGCGACAATCCTTTCCCGTCCGGAAATTGAATCCGTAATACGTTAACTGTGTCGTTGAAGATGTCGTAGAAGGTCACGGTTGAATATCCAAGTAGTTCTCTTTCTCCGAATATGTTCTTCGTTGTGTCAATCCTTTGATCCTCTAGAATTTTATTTTCAATTATTTCCGGTGTTCGACTCTTCAGACTGTCCTTGAAACTATTAAGTAATAGTTTCCTATTTGACATCCTCCACTGTCCAGTTGTCCTAAAGTAATATTCATCTGGGTGGTCAAATGGATGTAGGTAAGGATTGGGATTTATTTTTGTGAACTCAAATGTCCCGTCACTCCTTAGTTCAATTGAAGTCTTGGGAAAATGTCGAAGTTCATAGTGTCCAACGAAATCTGTCGGCTTACATGAAACGAGTCCAATAATTAGTCCGCTTATTAGTAGTCCGATCTTCATAGAAAAATTATCGCACAACGTCTCGATATATCCAACTAGTTGCATATATCCTTTTAATGTACGGTTAAGGTATGAATCGACAATGAATAAACAAAAACTGCATTTTTGTACTTCATTGACAGTTTCAAACGCGATCTGCTGCGATTATTCATTTGTGATCGAATATATTCAATGGTACTCAAATGCCTGAAAAAAAATGTCCCGCACTTTCCAGTACAGGACATTTTTATTTAAGAGTAAACAATATTTAAGCTATCGCTTTCGCAGGAGCTTTTTCTTTTTCTCCTTTAGCTTTCGGGTCGCGATCGAAGTCCAGCACCACCGGAGATGCAATGAAGATCGAAGAGTAAGTTCCGATCAACATACCAATCACCAATGCAAAAGAGAATCCGCGCAGCACTTCTCCACCGAAGATTAGTAGAACAATCACAACTACTAAAACTGTTCCTGAGGTAATTAAGGTACGGCTTAGCGTGCTGTTTATTGCATCGTTGAAAACTTTTGCACGATCGTGATTAGCTCCGAAGCTCAGGTATTCACGAATCCGGTCAAAGATGATCACTGTGTCGTTGATGGAGTAACCGATGATCGTGAGCAAGGCCGCCACAAAGATCTGGTCGATCTCAAACGACAAACCAAATGCGTGAGCAATACCGAACGCGGCAATCACAAACAAGGCATCGTGCGCAGTGGCGATGATCGCTCCCGTGCTGAACTGCCATTTTTTGAATCGAATTAAAATGTAAATGAAGATGGCGATGAGAGAATAGATGCTGGCTTTGAATGCCGAGTTTTTAATATCATCAGCAATCGTAGCATCTACTTTATGTGATTTTGAAATGGTGAAATGCTGATCATCCAATTGTGCATCGTTCTCTGAATGTTTGAGTCCACTGAATTTCTCTATGGCGTCAACAAGTGCAACTTTTACTTTTTCATCTGAGCCATCCGATTCGTCATCGATCAGGTAAGAGGTAGTTACCTGCATCACATCATCACTTCCGTAATTTTTTACTTCGGTGCTGGAGTTTTTGAAACTTTCGCTGATTGCTACTTTCATGTTGGTAGCAACGACTGGTTTGCTGAACGCTACTACAAATGAACGTCCGCCTTTAAAGTCTACACCTAAGTTCAATCCTTGGAAGGCAATGATAATGAAACCGGCAACCATGATGGAACCTGAGAATGCGTATGCCTTGTAACGATTGCCAATGAAGTTGAATTCACCGCGCTTGCGCACCAGGTTTGCAATTGCTGACTCGAAAGAGAAATTAGTTTCATCTCCTTTGCGCACCAAGAACTCAACGATTACACGAGAGATGTAAACGGCTGAGAAGAATGACGTAACGATACCGATCATCAATACAATCGCAAAACCCTTCAACGGCCCCTGACCAAAAATAAATAAGAACATCCCCGTAAGGAAAGTAGTTAAGTTCGAATCGAAGATGGTTGAGAAGGCACGCTCATATCCTTTCTTAATCGCGTCGCGAAGTTTTCTTCCCATTTTCATTTCTTCTTTAATGCGCTCGTAGATTACCACGTTCGCATCCACAGCCATCGCCATTGTAAGCACGATACCAGCGATACCTGGGAGAGTTAGTGCTGCATTAAGTTGGGCTAAAATTCCAAGAATGAAGAAGATGTTGAACATCAACGCAAGGTTGGCCACCCATCCGCCTTTGGAATAATAAGCAATCATAAAGATCACAATCAACGCAAGACCAGCACCCATTGAAATCAAACCTTGGTTCTGTGCAACCTGGCCCAATGAAGAACCAACAATTGCTTGCTCAACGATGCGAGTAGGTGCCGGCAGAGAACCTGCTTTAAGCACGAGCGCTAAGTCTTTTGCTTCTTCTGTTGTGAAGTTACCGGTGATCTGAGAATTTCCATTAGGGATTTCTCCTTGCACGGTCGGGGCCGTATAAACATTGTTATCGAGAACAATCGCGATACGGCCTTGTGGTTGCTTAGCAGATGCAGTAGCTGTGACCTTCGCCCAAGTACGTGCACCCGAAGCGTTCATCGTCATGCTTACTGAAGGGCGAGCAAACTGATCGAAGTCAGAGCGCGCATCAGTAATCACATCACCAGTCAATAATGGTTTACCGCTGCGGCCGAGGTTTACAAAATTCAATTTGATGTCTTCGATTCCTGGAGTTACATCCGGATCGGCTTTCACATCCCAAAAAATTCCAACCGTGCGAGGCAGCAAGGCACGCACATCATCGCGTTTGAATATGGCGTTGATCTGTGCGGTATCTTTTACAGGATAAAGAAATGAACCTCCTTGAGAACTTAATGAAAATAAAGGAGAGGCTGTGGCTGATCGCAATGAATCTAAAGAACTGTTTGTGCTGTCATTGGGATTGGCACTGGTCAATTGCTTTTCCAATGCAGATTTAGTTGTGTCGGTTTTGGATGCAAGCTTATCAGCCAATTTTGAATCTGTTTTTGATTCAACGGACGGTGCAGTCTTTTTAGCTTCTAATTTTTTTGCCGCTTCCTCCTTCATCAACATTTGATTGATACCAATTAATGATTGACTGATTTGTGGATCGTAAGGTTCAATGATTTCCCAAAACTCAAGACGAGCAACTCCTTGCAAAAGCTTGCGTACCCGTTGTGGATTGTCAGCGCCGGGGATTTCAATTTGAATTCGGTTGGTGCCTTGAAGTCTTTGAATGTTGGGTTGTGAAGTTCCGAATTGGTCAATCCGCGTTTTTAAAATTGTGAACGAGCGATCGATGGCATCCTTCACTTCTTTGTCAAGAAATTTCAAAATGGTAGGATCACTATCCGACAATTTAATTTTGTCTTTGTTGGCGGTTGAAGTAAACAATGAAGCCAACGTACGATCAGGGTTTGCTTCTTTGAATGCTTGGTAAAATAATTGCACAAAGGTGGAGCTGCTGGTCTTTTCCATCGTCTTGGCTTTTTGCAAAGCCGCCACAAATGCAGGGTCTTGATTGTTGCCACTCAATCCCCGAACAATATCGATCGGTGAAATTTCAAGCACCACGTGCATACCACCTTGTAAATCGAGGCCAAGACTCAGCTCGTTGTCTTTAATTTCTTTGTACGTGTATTCAGCTCCGAAAATGTTGTACACCGGTTTGTTCCATAACGAGTCGAGGTAATTCTGCTTTTTCGAGAGATCGATTGAGCCATCTTTGTCTGTGGCCTGTGCGACTGCTTCTCTATTGATTTTTGCTGTGACGAATGTGAACGACAGATAGTAAAGGCAAAGTGCCGTGATTACTATAGTGAGCGCCACTACTACTCCTTTATTGCGCATAACGTATTGATTAAAAGATTACAGATTGAAAAATTAGAAATTAAAAAAACTGAACTCAATGGCTATTCATGCGAGCAACCATTAACGAAAACGAATAACTAAACTTAGGGTGCGTTGGGAGATATGATTACCCGGAATAACGTCTTGAAAAACTTGGTAGCAATTTTCTGAATGAAAACTGCTTTTTCATTTTTGTCATTGGCCAAAACCAATTCTTCCGCAACAGAAGGCTGTGAATTATTTAATTCGACAGATTGACCTTGTGCAGCGACATCCGACGGAGCGTGAATCACTACTTCTTTTGAATCAGGAGCCTTTTCAGTCTTGATTTTTGAGGGAATGGTGCTAATCTGATAGAAAGACTGGGAAAGTAAAATCACAATAACAGCACATAGGCCAGAGGCCAAAAGGAGTGCGCGTTGCAATGATTTACTTTTCATAGAATAGAAGGGCACAAATGTAAAGAATTGGAATGAATTTGCAATTTCTCACACAAAGACGCGAAGTCGCAAAGTATTTCAAGCTTTTAGAGGAATTGTGCAATCGCCTTGGCTCGTGTCCTCACGAACCGAAAGTATGGCGCCTTCAGGAATATAGAAGAGAAAAAATTTGATTGTGGTTTGTGAGGACACCAACCACGGTTATGAATTTATTGTTTCTCCGGTATACTCCTCAATAGGCAAGCAGCTACAAACTAAATTTCTGTCACCATAAGCATTGTCAACGCGACTGACCGATGGCCAGAATTTATTTTCCTTAACAAAATGAAGAGGGTAGGCAGCCTTCTGGCGACTGTAAGGCTTTGTCCACTCATCAGATGTAATTACAGCAGCAGTGTGTGGAGCGTTTTTCAAAACGTTATTCTCTTTGTCAGCTTTGCCTTCTTCTACTTCTCGTATTTCATTTCTGATCTCGACCAATGCCTCGATGAAGCGATCCAATTCTTCTTTGGGTTCGCTTTCGGTTGGTTCAATCATCAACGTGCCTGCCACAGGGAATGAAACGGTTGGTGCATGGAATCCATAATCCATCAATCGCTTGGCAATGTCTTCTACTTCAACACCTGATTTTTTGAACTCACGGCAATCGACAATCATTTCGTGCGCACAGCGACCATTAGTGTCGGTGTAAAGAATCTTATAGTGTTCACTCAGTTTCTCCTTGATGTAATTAGCGTTGAGTATCGCCATTTTGGTTGCATTGGTTAAGCCTTCGGCACCCATCATAGCGATATATGCATAAGAGATCGCCAAGATGCTCGCACTTCCGTAAGGTGCCGCACTTACAGCGTTGATTGCTTTGTCACCTCCAGTTTTTACAACAGCATGCCCCGGAAGAAATGATTTCAGTTTATCGTTCACACAAATTGGTCCCATGCCAGGGCCACCGCCTCCGTGAGGGATGCAAAATGTTTTGTGAAGATTTAAGTGACAGACATCGGCGCCAATGTTGGCCGGAGAAGTCAATCCAACTTGTGCATTCATGTTAGCACCATCCATATACACCAGTCCGCCATTTTTGTGAATCGTCTCACAAATTTCAGTAATAGATTCTTCAAACACTCCATGCGTTGATGGATAAGTTACCATCAAACAGGCAAGATTATTTTTGTGTAGTTCAGCTTTCGCTTTGAGATCAGTTACATCAATTTTCCCTTCTTCATCGGACTTTACAACAACTACCTCCATGCCAGCCATCACGGCGCTTGCGGGATTGGTGCCGTGTGCCGATGCCGGAATGAGAGAAACATTTCTGTTGTTTTCCCCTTTAGCCTGATGATAAGCGCGTATTGTCAACAGTCCTGCATACTCACCTTGCGCACCGCTGTTAGGTTGTAATGATACGCCGGTGAATCCGGTGATTTCTTTCAACCAATTCTCCAGATTTAAAATCATTTCTGAATAACCTTGAGTTTGGTTGGTTGGTGCGAAAGGATGAATCTGTCCGAGTTCAGGCCATGTTACCGGAATCATTTCTGTGGTTGCATTCAACTTCATCGTGCATGAGCCCAATGAAATCATCGAATGTACCATTGACAAATCTTTGTTCTCAAGTCGTTTGATGTAACGCAACATCTCATGTTCTGAATGATGTGTATTGAAAACAGGGTGCGTTAGGTAAGAGGACTTGCGAATTAAGCTGTCAGGCCAGGAGAGTTTGTTTGACGATGAAGAAGCTGTTCCAGGAGTCTTGTTAAATGCTGTGCTGAAAATTTCAGTAATCAATTTAACCTCTTCGTTCGATGAAGTTTCATCAAATGAAATTCCTACTTCGGTTTTTGAGAAGTAACGAAAATTTAACTCACGGCCTTCTGCTGCTGTGCGAAGTTTTTCAGTATCAGGAACAGTTATTTTAATTGTATCGAAATAATTTGAATTCAATTGGTGAAAGCCCATCGATGTCAAAGACAACTCAAGATTTTTCGCTAAACCATGAATTCGCCCTGCAATTTTTTTCAACCCTTCAGGTCCGTGATAAACTGCATACATGCTTGCCATCACAGACAATAATACCTGTGCAGTACAAATGTTGGATGTTGCTTTCTCTCTGCGGATGTGTTGCTCGCGTGTTTGCAATGCCATGCGATAAGCTGAATTTCCGCTTGCATCGACTGACACACCTATGATGCGTCCCGGCATCTGTCGTTTGAACTCATCTTTCGTTGCAAAGAATGCAGCGTGAGGTCCACCAAATCCCATGGGCACACCAAACCTTTGCGATGAGCCGACCACTACATCGGCACCCATCTCACCCGGAGATTTCATCAAGAGCAAGCTCATCAAATCTGAGCCAACGACAACGAAAACATTTTTCTCATGAGCAGAGGCAATGAATGAAGTGTAATCTTTTATCACTCCGTTATTGTCCGGGTTTTGAATATAAACACCGAAGAGCTTGGCATCTGTTAAATCCAATTTTGAAACATCACCCACTACCAGATCAATATCTATAGGAGCTGAGCGAGTTTTCAATAAGTCAATGACTTGTGGAAACGTATTGACATCTACAAAAAATTTGTGCGCATCTTTTTTATCCGCTCTCCGCGATGCGTGCAATAAGTGCAGTGCTTCTGCAGCCGCAGTGGCTTCATCCAACAAGGAGGCGTTGGCGATTTCCATTCCCGTTAAATCCATTACCATTGTTTGGTAATTGATCAACGCTTCCATGCGACCTTGCGCAATCTCGGCTTGATAAGGCGTGTAGGCAGTATACCACCCCGGGTTTTCCAACACATTGCGAAGTATAACTCCTGGCGTTATGCAATTATAATAACCAGTACCGATGAAGGATTTGTAAATCTTATTCTTCGAAACGAGTTTTTTAAATCCGTTTAAAAATTCATACTCTGATTGTGCCGTTGGCAAGTTCAAAGGCTTTTTCAAGCGGATAGCTGATGGCACGGTCTGTCCGATGAGTTCATCCACTGATTTTGCCTTTACTGTTTTCAACATCGCATCGATTTGCGTAGCATCGGGCGCGTTGTGGCGGCTTTCAAATTTTTCGGAGTAAGAGGGATTTATAGTCATATCTATTGAAGACTGTTGTGATCTCAAAACTTATATCAAAAACAAAATTTTTAGTTACAAGTTCCAGGTTGCAAGTTTTCATCACCTATAACCTGCAACTTGTAAACCTGTTCTAGAATCGTTCAAATTGAGAGAAGAAAAAGCTTCCCTCGATTTCGGCATTCACATCCGAATCAGAACCGTGTATTGCGTTGGCATCAATTGACTTTGCAAACAAAGCGCGTATCGTTCCAGGAGCTGCTTTTTTAGGATCAGTTGCGCCAATCAATTTTCTGAAATCTTCAACTGCATTTTCCTTTTCAAGAATCATAGGCACAATGGCTCCACTGCTCATGTAGCCGCAAAGCTCTCCGTAAAAGGGGCGCTCCTTGTGTATTTCATAAAACTTGCCAGCTAATTCAGCACTAAGCTTTGTTTTTTTCATCGCTACAATGCGAAAGCCCGCTTCTTCTATCATTTTTGTAATTGCTCCGCTATTGCCTGCGCCTGTTGCGTCGGGCTTGATCATTGTAAAAGTCCTGTTGCCTGCCATTTTTATTTGTTTTAATTGATTTGAAATCCTGAAATATCTATTTGTAAATCCTTCAATCCTGTAAATCAAGGTCGAAATTGGGCGCAAAAATATCAAAAGAAGTCAGATTCAGGAAGTTTGTGTTCTGTTAAGCCTTTATTTTTCGTTTCCGTCAATTATCTGCATTTTTGCTGCCTTTGATGAAAAATTTACCTGACCTTAAAGCACTTTTGGGCACACCGAAGAAAGTGGCGATTGTTACCCACTTTAAGCCGGATGCTGATGCACTGGGCTCATCGCTGGGCTTGGCCGGTTGTTTAAAAAAGAAAGGCCATCAGGTAAACGTAATCACTCCTAGCGATTATCCTGACTTTCTTTCATGGATGCCAGGTTCAGGAACAGTTGTAGCACTTTCGAAGAAATCAAAAGAGCCTGAACTGCAAGCCGCAACACTATTCTCAAACGCAGATATAATTTTTTGCCTCGACTTTTCAAGTCTCAGCCGGATTAATGATTTGAGTGAAATGGTGCGCAACTCATCTGCTGTGAAGGTAATGATTGATCACCACCTTGAGCCTGAACATTTTGCCACCTATGAAAAATGGGATACCCATGATGCGTCCACAGCTCAAATGGTGTACGATTTTATTGTGAGCCTTGGCGAACGTGACTTAATAGATAGCTCGATCGCAAATTGCCTTTACGCTGGCTTGATGACAGATACAGGTGGTTTTCGGCACAACAATACAACGGCAAGAGAATTTAAAGTAGCGGAGGAGCTAACTTCATTAGGCGCAAACCCCAGTGAAGTGGCGAGGTTGGTTTATGATGTGAATTCACTCGGCAGGCTAAGGCTCACCGGATACGTGTTAAATCATAAGTTGACTCTTCTTCCTGAATACCGTACCGCATACATGACACTTTCTCAAGAAGAACTAAAGAGGTTTGATGTACAAACCGGGGATACGGAAGGCCTCGTGAATTACGGCTTATCGATAAAAGATGTTCAACTGGCGGTATTGATGTATGACCGGGGAGAGGAAATCAAAATTTCTTTTCGATCTTTGGGCGCTTTTTCTGTGAATGAGATGGCAAGGGCTCATTTTGAAGGCGGGGGACATAAGAATGCCTCAGGTGGATCTTCAAAATTGTCGCTTGATCAAACACTGGATAAGTTTTTAACAATTTTACCACACTATAAAGAAAAATTAATAAGTAACTCATAACTCTCAACGATGAAAAATTCAATTTTAGTTTCCCTGATTGTCTTCGCGATTTGCTCGGCTTGTTCTAATGAACGGGAAACAGCATCTGGTCAAAAGTTCAGCGTCATGAAAAAAGGCGATGGAAAAGAGATCAAGGCAAAACAAATCATGATTATGGATTTTAGTTTTAAAGACGGTAAGGATTCTGTTTGGTTTGACACTCATAAGAATCCCTATCCTCAAATCATGCAAAAGCAAGCTCAGCCACAAAGTGGTGATGCATTGATGGAAGTAATCTATATGCTTACAAAGGGAGACAGTTGTATAGTGAAGATGTCGGCAAAAGATGTTTTTACAAAAGCATTCAGACAACCGATTCCGCCTAAAGTTGATTCAACTTCATTTTTCACATTCTTCATCACCATGAAAGAAGCGTTGGATAGCGTGCAGTTCACTAAATACAGAGAAGAATTAGTGGCTAAGCAAAATGAAAAGGCGCTGAAATTAGAGAAGGTACAACTTGCCAAAGACAGCGTGATTATTGCGAACTTTTTGAAGGAGAAAAATATTTCAGCCTTGACCACATCTTCAGGACTCCGTTATGTAATCACAAAACTTGGAAAAGGAGAGAATATAAAAGATGGCCAGACCGCAACAGTTAATTATGCGGGGTATTTGCTAAACGGAAAGTATTTTGATACAAGCATTGAGTCGGTTGCCAAGGAGAAAAATATCTTTCAGCAAGGTAGAGGTTATGCTCCTTATCCTGTACCTGTAGGACAAGGCAGGGTGATCAAAGGTTGGGATGAGGCATTAAAGCTAATGAATAAAGGATGTAAGATGACAATATATGTCCCTTCTTCCCTAGCATATGGCCCACAGAAACGCAGTGAGGACATTATCGAGAATTCGATACTTGCTTTCGATATGGAGGTTGTTGATATTCAATAGAGAGATGAAGGCATTGAGGATTTTTCTTATTCCCATCGTTGGGGCGTTGCTTAGTTCTTGCAACAGCAACCCGGCTATTAACCAATCGCCCAGTCAGTTTACTAAGGACACGACTGCGATTTTATCATATTTAACGCAAAACCATATAGATGCTATTGAGGTTACGACCGGCGTGTGGCTTATCATCGATTCAGCAGCGAAAGGAATTCATCCAACATTTAATGACTCTATCAATCTAAAATACACTACAAGGTCATTGGCAGACAATTCAATTCTTAATCAATTGACTACGCCAAAACATTTTGTTTTGGACAGCCTTCTTCCTGCAATCCAAGTTGTGTTACCTTTGGTTCAGTCGGGCAGCAAAGGAAGAATATTTCTGCCGTCGGATGACACTGGTTATAATAACTGGATTTTCCAATTTCAATTGACCGATGTTAAGGATTACCAATTGAAATTAGACACCGCTAATATTGATGCCTATTTAAGTAAGAATTCGATTAATGCGGTAAAAGATCCTAGCGGACTCCGTTATACTGTAGATGCGTTATCAACAGGCCCCCAACCTTCCTTGAGAGACGAAATTCTGGTAAATTATACAGCCAGAAATCTTTCCGATGGTTCAATAGTTGACCAAGGAAACTCCGCATCGTTTTTTACATCAAGCGTAATTTTAGGCTTGCAAATAGGGCTCCAAAAAATGCCTGCAGGTTCAACGTTCACTTTCTACCTGCCATCACGGCTGGCTTATGGAGAAGCTGGATATGCGTCTTCCATTCAACCTAATGCGAACTTGATTTTTAATGTCAAGCTAATAAAAGTTACTCGTCATTGATTTGAGGAGGTGTCTTCAGTGAGTTATGACTAGAATTCTGATTTTCGTAATTCTCTGCGTTTGCTCACTTCAATCGTGCATCAAGCAAGATACAATTACTTATCAGGCTCAATTTAAATCGGATACTACATCGCTCAGTTCTTTCGTGAAGAACAATAACCCTGATGCGATTAAAATGAATGCAGGATTTTGGTATTCCATCGATACGCTGCGCGATGGTATTTACCCAACGCTGCCGGATGAGACAACGATATCATACAAAGTTAAATTGATTCCCAATCCCTTGAAGCCATCTGATTTGACGGAAGCTGAATTGGATACTGTTGGCTATTCTAAGTCATCAACGATATTGCTGTCGAGTGCTATTTCAGGATTACAACAGGGACTGATATTGTTTCCGATGGGTAGTTCAGGCCGCCTTTATCTTCCATCAGGCCTCGCATTTGGAGCGAGCGCTCACCTCGACAAAGCTCAAGACACATCGTACATCTCGGTTAATCCCAACTCAAATTTACTTTACGAGATAAAATTGATCAATGTAAAAGGCACAAGACTTGCCAATGACACTGCCGCTATTGGTAACTATTTACGAACTAATAGTATTAATAAAGTGCTAAATGATGAAAGCGGTATTCGTTATACCATTGATCAAGCCGGAAGTCAAACATCACCGCCTCAGCCACTGGATTCTGTTGTAGTAACTTATACTGAACGAACATTGTCGCCCGACTCTTTAATCACATCTGTAAGCATTCCAACAACAGTGGCATTAAAGGACCAAGTCACTGCTTGGAGGATAATGCTGCCGAGATACTTCACCGTTGGTTCAACCATTACGATGTACACACCTTCAGGCTATGCTTATGGCAGTTCTACCATCAGTTCTACTGGCGCAACTATTCCAGCAAACTCCAACATGGCTTATCAGGTGACTTTGATCAAGATTCATCCGCATTGATGAAACTGTGTTTTGCTACCAATAACCTTCACAAACTATCCGAGGTAAAATCACTTCTTGATGGAAAGTTTCAGATTGTAAGCTTGCAAGACATTGGATGTAGTGAAGAATTAGCCGAGACTACCGGAACCATTTCGGGCAACTCTGCTCAAAAGGCAGAATACGTTCATGTGAATTATAAGGTCGATTGCTTTGCGGATGACTCCGGCCTGGAGGTAGCTGCGCTCAACAATGCCCCAGGAGTTGATTCGGCTATTTATGCCGGGCCTCAACGAAGCCATGACGATAATATCAAGTTGTTGCTGAAGAATCTCGAAGGAATCGAGAACAGGACAGCTCATTTCATTACGGTCATCACACTTATCATGTCAGGAAAACAATTTCAGTTTGAAGGTATTCTGGAGGGAAGGATTTTAAATGAAAGACGTGGAAGCGGAGGGTTCGGTTATGATCCAATCTTTGTTCCTGAAGGTTTTGATAAAACGCTGGCTCAAATGACGATGGAAGAGAAAAACAGGATCAGTCATCGCGCTAAGGCTATTGAGAAATTAGTGTCATTTTTAGAATCAAACTACCAATCTGTTTGATTGGTAATCTGTATTTTTGAGATTGATGAAATCGCCATTTATGACATCTACCCAACGCCATAATATTTGTCGGCGATTCCCTGTCCGTCTGGTCAGGCGGGCATGCGACAATAAAAAAAAGGTTATTAACGCATGAAACCTTTCACTATTGGTATAACGGGAGGCAGTGGATCTGGCAAGACTTTTTTCTTGCAAGGATTGTCCGCTCATTTCAAGCCGACGGAGATATGTTTGATCTCTCAAGACAATTATTATAAGCCGCGAGACCAGCAGCCCATAGACGAAAATGGAGTGAAGAATTTTGATCTGCCCGGATCCATTGACCGGCAAAATTTTTTACAAGATTTATTGAAGTTGAAGGCAGGACAGGACGTCATCAAACGCGAATACACTTTTAACAATCCGTCTGCTGATCCTAAACACTTAGAGTTTAAAACGGCTCCAATCCTGGTGGTAGAAGGATTGTTCGTTCAATATTTTGAAGAGATAGCTAAAGAACTCGACCTTAAAATTTTTATTGAAGCGAAGGACCATGTCAAGTTAGGAAGACGGATAAAGCGAGATCAGGTGGAACGTGGTTATGATATTGACGATGTATTGTATCGCTATCAATATCATGTTATGCCAATCTACGAATCTTTGATTGAGCCCCTAAAACATTATGCAGATATCGTGATTCCTAATAATAGTAATTTTAACCGAGCGCTGGATGTACTGAAGGGTTATCTGGAAACCCGATTGACTTAGTATCAATGTCCAAAAAAGTTTTGATCATTACCTATTATTGGCCACCAGCCGGAGGCATTGCCGTAGTGCGCTGGGTGAAGTTTGTAAAATACATTCGCGCAAATAATTGGGAACCCATAGTCTACACCGTGAGCAATGGAAACTATCCATTGACTGATACATCACTGGAAAAAGATGTGCCTGAAGGTATTGAAATTATCAAGAGACCGATTTGGGAGCCTCATCAATTGTATCGACTCCTTGCCAAGAATAAAAATGCATCAGGTCTGGCTGATATCAAACCGAAAGATCGCGCTTCTTTTGTTGAGAAGATTTCAAACTGGGTAAGAAGTAATTTTTTTATTCCTGATGCCCGGGCATTTTGGATTAGTCCATCAGTTCGATTTTTGAAAAAATACTTAACGGCAAATCCAGTTGATGCAATTGTTTCTACTGGTCCGCCTCACAGTGCCCATTTGATTGCATTGGAACTTAAAAAACAAACGAGGCTTCCATGGCTTGCTGATTTTCGAGATCCATGGACAACCATGGATTATTATAAAGAACTTTTGCTTACCAATTGGGCTGACAAAAAACATCATCGACTTGAATTGGAAGTTTTGAAAACTGCCGACTCTGTTACCGTTATTGGCAATGGAATGAAAGCGGAGTTTGAAAAAAAATCTGAAAGAAGAGTGGAAGTGACAACGAATGGGTTTGATGAAGAGGATTTTTCTGTTTCCTCAATGCAACTCGATCAAAAATTCTCGATTGTACACATTGGAACATTTTTCTCAAGGGTTAACCCAGCTAATCTATGGGAAGTGTTGCTTGAGTTGAAGAAGGAGAATCACCCGATAATTTCTGATCTTCAGATCAAACTGATAGGCCGAGTCGATCCGGCCATCGTTGAATCTATTCGCATGGCGGGCCTGGAAGATTTTCTGATACTCTCTCCAATTCAACAACATGACGAGGCTTTGCGACAAATGAGAAGCGCACAAGTTTTGTTGCTTTGCATTTTTGAACCCAACAAATTTATAGTAACAGGAAAGTTATTTGAATACTTGGCATCTCAGCGACCTATATTTTGTATCGGCCCTGTAGATGGCGATGCGTCAGTGATTCTCAAAGAGACCAATGCTGGGTTAGCTTTCTCTTTCAGTGACAAAATCAGTATCAAGCAACATCTTCTAGACTTGTACAAAAAATTTAAAACCGGAGAGTTGAGTAATATTAAAAATAATGCCGAGAAATATTCGCACCAACAGTTAGTGAAACAGATCGTTACTCAGCTGGATAGAATTACCAAACAATAAAACTTTGATCTCAAAGAAATTCATACGGAACTCAATTATTTACACTATCGCTGGCTCGTTGCCTTTGGCGAGCGGGATAATTTTACTTCCATTTTATTTCAGGTATCTGTCACCTTCGGTTTACGGAGCTACTGCTTTATACACCGGTGTGTCGATGTTAGTGCAAATTCTGGTCACCTACAGTTTTGATACGTCCATCTACAGCTACTTCCACGAGTTTAAGAATGACCGATCAAAACTCTCCGTTTATGTAAGCTCTTCTTTTACTTTTATTTTAATGCTCAGCGTACTGATTGGCGTGTTCTTGTCAATATTCGGAAGCATAATTTTTGAAAAAGTATTCACTGAGTCAAAAATTTTATTTTATCCTTACGGGCTAATTGCAGTAGCCACCGGAATATTTCAAGCCATTATAAAAGTGAATAGTAGCTTGCTGCAAACGCAGGAGAAGGCAAGTGCCTTCCTGTGGCTTAACCTTCTTTCTTTTGCCCTCATAGCACTATTCACCGTAATAGGATTATATTTTTTCCCAGATGAACTGATCGGCCCGATTGGTGGCAGGTTTGCAGCCGTTGCCATTACAGGTGTGTGGGTCCTCATCACAATATATCACCAATTTGATTTTCACTTTGATTTTAGATTGCTCAAGAGTACACTTGGTTTCAACCATCCGTCATTGCTTTATCAGACGATGCAGTGGTTTAACAATTATTATGACAAGGTTCTGATGAGCACACTTGGTTTGTCGCTGCCGCAAATCGGTATTTACGATTTGGCAACCAAATGCATGATGGCCATTGAGTTTGTTTTGTCAGGATTTTATAATTCCTTTTTTCCTAAAGTTTTGGGGATTGTGGCACTTCAAACTGAAAAGAAAACGACGATAGAGATTAATCGGTATTACAATGGTTTGACTGCTGTTACTGTTTTATTGGTAGGCCTTTGTATTTTTTTCTTCCCCATTATTATTGAATGGTTCATTACCAAGCCTGGATATCATAAGGCCATACCTTTGATTCCTTTCGTAGCAGTCACTTATTTATTGCGAGCAATACGCTATTATGTTGCAATGCCCTATGCAGCTATCCGATATCAGAAGCCACTTCCATTTTTTTATTTATTAATTGTTACAATTAAAATAGGCGCGATGCTTTTCTTAATTCCGGTTTACGGAATTATGGGAGTGCTTATCGCTACTTGGACCGGATATTGTGTAGAAGTCGTTATTCTTTATTTTGGCGTAAAGAATAAATTCATATTTAAGGTCAATATGTTTAAAACGATTATTGCTCCAGTGTCGATGGCTCTTATAATTGTAGTAGTTGAACCGTGGATAGGAGAAGAGAGACCGTTGGTTACTCATGCTATCTATTTAGTTCTCGGAGTAGCACTGTTAGTGTGGGCTTATCGA
>Ga0207155_1023_pt2 | contig 37651 bp, 35 predicted proteins | sample Alteio_BWMinHeat_26_FD_153515 | JGI IMG/M metagenome (GOLD analysis project Ga0207155, IMG submission 153515) | Enriched cells from forest soil in Barre Woods Harvard Forest LTER site, Petersham, Massachusetts, United States -... | ecosystem: Environmental > Terrestrial > Soil > Temperate forest >... | reverse complement strand
GATGCCCCAGGCGCCTACAGTGCCCAGGATACAAAGGTCGCGGTTGCGCCGGTAACTGTTGGTTGCAGCGTCCACGTCAGCATCAGAAATGTTTATAAAATTGGGATTCCGGCCCGTTAAGACGCCATGCTGCCGCAATATATCTTCCTTTAAAAATTGGGAGTAGTAGTTTTGGTTGAATGCAATTGCGTCGATCAATAGGCCAATGCCACCATAAATAAACGGCACTTTCCACCATCGGTGGTTATAAAGCTGGCCCCAGCCGGGTATCATCAGCGACCTCATTAACGCTTTGTGCGGGTCGTGCAATGAATCAGGATGGTAAACTTTTTCTTTGGTTATTTTAGGGACGAATTTTTTTGAGGTAGCCGAGTCATGTTTCATCGTCATACTGTCGGCCTTGCTTTTTGCAGCAACAGTATCCGGTTTTTGCGCTTTAGCGGCAAAAACAAAACAGGCAACGAACAAAATAACGAACAAGCATTTGTACATCATTTACCAATCCAGCATTTCGAGTATCCGGCTGAGATCATCTTCCGATAAAAAAGGTATCTCAATAGAGCCTTTACCCTGGCTGTTTAATTTAAGTTTAACTTTTGTACTGAATTTAGACGCCAGGTCATCCTGTATTTTTTGTACCTGGAATGATAGGGGTTCGGGTTGTTTGCCTTCTTTTTTCACCGGCGACCGTTGCAGATCGCGCGCCAGTTCTTCTACTTTGCGCACCGATAGCCCATCTTTTGTGATCAGTTTGTGGATATATAACTGCTTTGTGGAGTCATTTATTGTGATGAGTGCCCGTGCGTGTCCCATACTTATCTGCCCATCGCGGATAGAAGCTTGTATTGTAGGCGGTAATTTCAGCAAACGCAAGTAGTTGGTAACGGTCGAACGGTTTTTACTCACGCGTTCGCCCAGTTCTTCCTGTTTCAGGTTGCACTCGTCTATCATCCGCTGAAAACTCAGTGCCACTTCAATGGCGTTCAGGTTTTCGCGCTGTATGTTCTCAATCAGCGCCATTTCCAGCATCTGCTGGTCGTTGGCAGTACGAATGTAGGCAGGTATAGTAGTTAAACCCGCCAGTTTGGAAGCGCGCAAACGGCGTTCGCCTGATATCAGCTGGTAACGATGTGCACTTACCCGCCTTACCGTGATGGGCTGTATCAGCCCCTGTACTTTAATGGAATCAGCCAGTTCAGCCAGGCTGTCCGCATCAAAATCGGTACGCGGCTGAAAGGGGTTAACTTCAATTTCGGCAATCCTTATTTCGTTGACAGAGCCCATTGAACTAACCTCCGGGCTTCCTGCATATTCGTTTTTATTCGGCAGTACGTTTACAGAATCATTCAAAAGGGCGCTTAGTCCCCTACCTAAAGCATTTCTCTTCTCAGCACTCATTCTTATATTGTTTCTGTTGTCGCTAAAGGTTCATCTTTAAGCATTCCATTCTTTCTAACTATTTCGCGGGCCAGGTTGAGATAATTGATAGCGCCTTTGCAATTGGCATCGTGCATGATGACAGACATGCCAAAACTTGGCGCTTCACTTAAACGGGTATTGCGCTGGATAATTGTATCAAAAACCATATCCTCGAAGTGGTTGCGTACCTCTTCAACTACCTGGTTCGACAAGCGCAGGCGTACATCATACATAGTCAGCAGGATGCCTTCGATCTCTAAATCAGGATTAAGGCGCGTTTGTACAATTTTTATGGTGTTCAGCAATTTACCCAAACCTTCCAAAGCGAAATACTCGCATTGAACCGGGATAATCACCGAATCGGCTGCCGTTAAAGCATTAATGGTTATCAAACCCAGCGAAGGCGAGCAATCGATAATGATAAAATCATATTCGTTGCGCAGGCTATCCAATACACCGCGCATTTTATATTCGCGGTCGGTAAGGTTGATCATCTCGATCTCGGCGCCCACCAGGTCGATATGAGCCGGGAGCAGGTCGAGATTGGGTGTTTCTGTTTTTTGAATGGCCTCGTGCGGGTCAACGTCGTTAATAACACACTCATAAATACTGTTTTTTATGGTGCGCGGGTCGTAACCTATCCCGGATGTTGAATTAGCCTGCGGATCGGCATCTACCAACAAGGTTTTATATTCCAGCACTGCCAAACTTGCAGCAAGGTTTATTGATGATGTAGTTTTTCCGACGCCGCCTTTTTGGTTGGCCAAAGCAATAATTTTACACATGGTATATCTCCAATTTTTATTACGGGACAGGTTTTATACTATCGGATAATGAAAACAGCGTTTTCTCTTTCCGAAATGGTATTTTTACCCGCGATAAAGATACATATTTAAACAATTCAGAAATCCACACCTTGTGGTAACTTACAAACAAAAACAATTAGTGAATAGTCAATAGTGAATAGTCAATGGGTGATTTGGCAACGAAAAAAACGTTTTCATTCACTATTGACCATTCACCATTCACTAACTCACTCATTCACTCAATAAAAAATGATAACCATTATATCATCCACCAACCGCCCTGGAAGTTCGACACTTAAAGTGGCGAAATATTATCAGAACCGGCTGCGCGAAAAGGGCGTTGATGCAGGGTTGTTATCGCTGTCGCAACTGCCTCCAAACCTGATAGAAACGGATCTTTACGGAAAAAGAAGCACGGCGTTTGAACATATCCAGGAAATAGTGACCCAAACGCAAAAGTTTATTTTCATCATACCCGAATATAACGGCAGCTTCCCTGGGGTATTAAAAACCTTTATTGATGCCTGCTCGTTCCCCGAAAGTTTTTACGAAAAAAAAGCGGCGTTGGTGGGTATCTCATCAGGCAAGTATGGTAACATCAGGGGTATCGACCATTTTACAGGCGTTTGCCATTACTTAAACCTGCATGTATTGCCAATGAAACTCCATATTCCTAATATCAGGAGCGAATTTGAAGCCAATCATAATCTTTTTAAAGAAGATACTGTCCGTTTTACCGATGAGCAGATGGATAAGTTTATTTTATTTTGATTCCACCGATTATTGAAAATGATTACCCCGATGTCCTGAGAAAATCTCTGTAATCACAAATAAATCGGTGTAATCCTAGTTCCCGTTAATCAGCTTAGCCATACCAAATGCGGCGGCTGCAGCTAAAGCGCCAATGATAAGCACCTTAAATGCACCGGAAATGACAGGCTGCCCGGTTACTTTACTCTTGAAATAGCCGAATATAAAAAGGCAAACCAACGTTATTGCGCACGAATAATATAATGCACGTTGCGAATCATCTATAAAAAAATACGGCGACAGCGGAATGATACCACCAACAATATAGGACAAGCCGATGGTGATGGCGCTTTGCCGGGCCCTGTTTTCTTCCGGCTTTTCGAGTCCCAATTCATAACGCATCATAAAGTCAACCCACTTATCTTTATCTTTTGCCATTTCATCGGCAACCTCATCTTGTAGTTTCTCAGATAATCCAAAACCGGCAAAAACTTCCTTCACTTCCATTTTTTCCTGTTCCGGTACACGCTCAACCTCGTCGTATTCGCGTTGCAGTTCGGAAGCGTAGTGGTCAGCCTCGGTTTTGCCTGCTAAAAATCCTCCAAGTCCCATGGCTATGGAGCCCGCAACTATTTCTGCGATACCCGCGGTTACTACAATGGTTGAATGAGCGTTTGCCCCGCTTAAACCGGCGGCCAGCGCGAAAGGAACCGTTAAGCCGTCGGACATGCCGATAACGATATCCTTTATGGTATCCGAGCTTTTTAAATGATGTTCGTGATGCATGTTATAAATGTACATTGATAATTAATCCAAATAACTATCAATGTGTTATTTATGATTAGTCTGAATTAGTGTGAATATTCTAAAAAAATCATATTTTGCACTAACTAAACCCCCGGTGGATGAAATTGCTTTCTCGCCTTTCGATTTTCTTGCTTTTGTCGCCGCTTTTTTCTTCCGGGCAGATAAGTTTTTACCCGGGTTATGCCATTACGCTTAAAGGGGATACCATGAATGGTTATATCTATTACAGGAGTTGGGAATATAACCCCAAAACCATCACTTTTAAAAATGAGGCCAAGGGTAAAACGGTTCAGCTGGGCACGCAGGATATACGTTTTTTTAGCATCAATATTGGTTATGCGTTGGAATTTCAGAAGTACGAGGGTAAAATTACTACAGACAATACCAATGTAAATACGATACTGGAGGACAGGGATACCAGTTACCGCGTTGACACGGTTTTTTTGAAAATATTAAGAAAAGGTAACAATGTTATTCTTTACTCTTATGACGACGCGATAAAAACCCGCTATTTTATTGCGGAAGCTCCGGTATTTCAGCCGGTGGAGCTTATTCGGAGAATATATTTCAATAAGAACTTAGCAGGCCCGGAGGGCAGGACGGTAAACGAAAATACGTATAAAAAGCAACTCATTGTGCTGGCCGAAAAACACGGCAAACAGGATGATAAGTTTAATACCGACCTGGAAAAGGCAGATTATAATGAACCCGACCTTGAGAGATTAATAAGCAAAATAAACGGAGTACCTAACATTGACATTACAAAGCATAATGATTTAGGGAGCCCTCCAAAAGTTAAACTGGTATTGATGCTGGCATTTGTGGCTGTTATCGCCGTGCTGGTATTTTCAGTAAGACATAATTAACCATACTATATATTATAGCCTAACCTTATAAACATGAAATACCCCCCTCTTTTGTTTTTTATTGCCTTTTCATTGCCCTTCTTTGCATCGGCCCAAAGCAATTATAAACCCGGGTATGCGGTCACTTTAAAGGGCGATACCCTAAAGGGATTTATCGATTATAAGGAGTGGGATGAAAATCCGTCTTCTGTTGATTTCAAAACAAATTTATCTGATAAAACTCCCCAAAAACTTACGGCAGATGACGTCAGGATATTTAGCATTAATGGGTACGAATCTTACCAGAAATATACGGGATCGATTGGCATCGACTATATAGACCCTCGTCATATTAACTATGGTAAAGACACAACATTCAGGCTGGAGACAGTTTTTCTAAAGAAACTTGCCGGGGGCAAAAACGTTATCCTGCTTAGTTATACCGATGTTATAAGATCTCATTATTACATCGAGGAAGCGTCACAATCTAATCCCAAAGAATTGACTTATCACATATACAACGAGAATGATGCCCAAACAGGTGCGGTAAAAACGGTGGTAGACAATGACTATATAACCCAATTGTATTTGTTAGCACAAAAAAATAATGTACTTACATCCGACCTTCAGTCGGATATGGAGCGTATGGGTTATTATGCCGAGGATTTCATCAGGATCATAAATAAAATTAACGGGGTAACTCAAACCGATAATGCGAGAAATGGGGGTAGAAGTGCCGGCAAGATCCGGTTTTTTGCAGGATTGGGAGTTAATGTTACCGGGACGGTGCCGGCTACTTACGACTTTAAGCCCCTTGGAGCAACTAACTATACATCAGCATTACCTCTTATCTCGGCAGGATTCAACCTTCCGCTCAATACCGCTATTGAAAAAGTGTTATTACGGTGTGAAATGACGGTAAGCGGAATGCACTATTATACCAGTTATAACGATAAAGTCGCCCCGTATGTGCCCATTGTTTATAAATATTCGGCTATATCCGTAGCTGTCACCCCACAAATGATTTACAATTTTTACAATACTGATAACCTCAAGATTTTTGCCGGTATTGGATTTTCTTTTTCTTTTTACGGCTATAATAATGCATCGTATGCAGAAAAAAACGGGAACCCGGTTGCTAATAACTCTGCTAATCCTTACTATTTTGTTACTTTCAGCACCCCAATAGTGTTCAAAGCAGGCGTACGGCTGAATAAAAAAATTGAAATATATGCCGATTATGTTTCCGGTACACCAGTTTCAAATGATGAAGTATTCAGGCTGAGTTTCGCATCATTTCAGGCAGGCGTGAATTATTATTTTAAATAAACTATATGAGAACATTCTTAAAAACCCTGCTTGCCATTTTATTATTACCGGTATTGGCGGCTGCCCAAAGCAATTACAAAGCCGGTTACGTGATCACTGTAAAGGGCGACACAATAAAGGGATTTATTAATTATAAAGGGTGGGACCTAAACCCGCGCGTTATAAAGTTTAAAAAGACCCTAAAGGAAGATGCAATAAAGTTCTCAGTTAGCGATATCAGCTATTTCAGTGTGGGTAAGGTAGCCCGGTATCAAAGATACATCGGCCTGATTAGTATGGACAATGTGAGTGAAGATCATATGATCGAATTCAGGGATACTTCCTATAAAGCAGATACAGTCTTTTTAGAGATATTACAGAAAGGTAAAAACATAGCACTTTATTCATTCTCGGATGCGATAAAATCCAGGTTTTTTGTCGGTGAAAACCCCGACTATGCGCCGGTTGAATTGGTTTACAGGCTGTACTATGACTTGGATCATGCGGATTTCGAAACCGAAAAGGGCCGAACGGTGAATGAAAATACTTATATGAAACAGTTATTTGCCTTTGCAGTCAAATATAATGCAGATTCACCTGCCCTGATGAGAGAATTGAACTATTACGGGTACAAGGACTACTATCTTGTCCAGGTGGTTAAAATGATAAATGAGGGCTCAAAGTGAGAAGATCATGTAAAGTTTTGCATGGTATCCTAACGATCATGTTTTTGTCGCATGCTGGAATTTCACTGGCACAAAATAAATCCGATACCGCAGAATTCACTAAAGACTATTCTGATAAATTTAAAACCAATTTGCTTATCGGTGCCGGCTTGCATATTAATAATATTTCGCCTTCAAACGCAGCCCCATATTATAATGCTGGCGGCAGATCGTACACTTCCTTCCTTCCCGAAATATCTTTCGGTGCAAACTTATTTACCAATCCTGCGACAGCTAAAGTAGTTTTCAGACTCGAGTTATCTCTTTCTGAGAGCCAGTACCGTTCAACCTTTAACACACAGATAGAACCATATATTAGTGCAAGGGCAAGTTTTGATCAAATGGGATTTGTAGTGCTGCCCCAAATTTTATATAATTTCTATAACGGCAGTAATTTTAAAATTTATGCAGGCGCCGGCATCGCGCTTAGCCTTTTCAAATATTCGAATGTTTATTACGGGCCTCAGAATTCAGGCCAATCAAACAACATTCTGGATTCAAACCCATTTGACCTTAAAACTTTCGACGACATCTTCATGATAAAAGCGGGGGCGCAGATTGGCAAACGGTGGGGGATTTTTGTCAATTACATTGGCAGTACTTATACCACTCAACCCGGATATTTTTCGTTAACATCGGCCTGTAAACAAGTCGGCCTGAATTATTTTTTTAATTGAACAGAAAACTAAATTCTTTAATAACATAATATGAAACACCTTTACCTTTTTCTTTTTTTAATTTTTTTACTTCCTTTTTTTGCATCCGCCCAAAGTAACTACAAACCCGGCTATGTGGTTAATCTAAAGGGAGATACCTTAAAAGGTTCTATTAACTATCATGAGTGGGAAAAAAACCCTGCACAAGTTACCTTTAAAAATGGTTCGGGCAACGTGCAGGAATTTACCGTTTACAATGCAAGGGCCTTCGCCGTTAACGGGCTCGAATATTATGAGCAGCGTACGGTGTCTGTCAGCACGGATCCGGTGGATTTAGGCAAGCTTATGCCAAAATCCGACTCCAATTTCGTCACAAAAACGGTCTTTCTTAAGTTGCTGATGCGTGGGAAATATGCATCGCTTTATTACTATAACGACGATGTAAAATCGCGTTTTTATTTGTCTGACGCCGCTGACAGTGGCCAACCCGACGAGTTAGGCTATCATGTGTATTATGCCGCCGATAATTCAAACGCTTTGCAATATATCACCAGGTACCGTACGCAGCTCCAGTATGAGGCGCAGAAAAATAATGTCGCCGGGCTCGAAAGTTTGATAGGCCAGGCCAGGTACGATGTTGATGACCTTATGAGGATTGTTACCAAAATAAATGGAGGCTCCGGCCAGCAAATGGTATCGCAAAACTTGTTTGGTACCAGGTGGTTTGCCGGGGCGGGGTTGAATTACAACGACATGCTTTTTACAGGGACAATAACATATGGCGACGCTTATTCACTTTTCCCTAAAGCTTCGGTCGGGCTGGATATCCTGCCAAACAAAAGTACCCAGCGATTTTTTTTGCGTGTTGAAGCGGCATTTACCGGCGATAGTCATGATTTCAAAGATAAGGAAACGGAGCTGAAGGTTAACCAGCTTACAGCATCGGTTATTTTGCAGGCTTATTATAATTTCTACAATAGCGAAAAATTAAAAATCTTCGTCGGAGGGGGAATTGCAGTTAACTTTTCAACTTATCCCGTTCATTACTATATAGCTGAGGAGGGCATTGACCTTACGCCTACAAAGAACACCGGTTACCCGGATTATCACCCGCTTTGGGAATCAATCGTATTAAAGGCTGGAGTAATTTTAAACAAGAAAATAGAGATTTACGCGGGTTATTCGCCGGCAACTACTTTAACAAACAATTATGCCGATCTTGCAGGAAACGTAGTGTCCTACCAGGCAGGCATAAATTATCTGTTCGGAGCGAAATAACTTACCGTACTATTACCACCCACCCCGATAAGGCAGGCATGCCGTTTTTGGGGTCGATGATGTAATAATAGGTGCCTGCCGGTACTTGTGCGCCGTTATATGTCCCATCCCAGGGTTTTGGATAACCGGTACTTTTAAATACCTGCTGCCCGTCGCGGGTGTAAACCGTCGTCAGGCTTTCGGGGAAAGTGATCAGGCCGCCAATGTCCCAGTAGTCATTTACCCCGTCGCCATTAGGCGAAAAAGTATTAGGGACGGTAATCTTTGTGAAAACGGTTATTTTTACGCTGCTGGTTACTGTGCCGCAAGTTTGCGACACAACGTGCAAAGTATAGGTGGTTGTTTCTGCAGGACTGGCCGTTGGCGTTAACGACGATGGGTTATCCAACCCGGTTGTGGGCGTCCAGTAAAAACTTGTAATGTTGTCGCCTGTTTCTATCCCGTTTAGCGTTACGGCCTGCCCTTTAAATATAACTTTATCATTGCCGGCATTGGCAGTAGGGTTAGCATTTACAGTGACGGTTACTGATTTGGTATCGTCAAAGCAGCCATCGTTACTCACCTTGACGTTGTACGTGGTGGTCTCTGTTGGCGTCGCGACGGGGTTGGGTATGTCATCGTGGTCAAGCCCCGTTGAAGGTGTCCATTGGTAATAAAGCCCGCCGGATGCGGTTAACTGGATCGACGCGCCCGAGCATATCGTGGCACTGCCACTCACCGTAGCAACAACCTTTGGTTCGTTACTGACGACGACCGAAAGTGGTTCCGAACTTACATTGCACGTTGGCGACGACTCATTTTGCCCTTCGCCCACCACAAGCCGGTACATATAGGTGCCTGGCACAGCATTAGTAAATTTAATATCGGTTGTAGTACTGGTTTGGCCCGGTATGTTTACCCAACCGGTATTGTTGTAATTTATCTGCCACTGTAAAAAAGGGCTGACATACCCGGTACCCACACTGGCGGTCAGCTTGTAATCGGCGCTGGTTCCGGCGCACATGTTTTGAGTCGCGGTTGAAGTTAAATCGCCAAAACCGGTAAGTACTACCGGCCCGCAGGCCCTGAAGGCGATATCGTCCAGCAGGAGGTCATTGCCCATTCCTCCGGGTGCATTATTGGTCATTTTAACAATAACATCCGTAACGCCTACAGGTGTGGTAAAATAAGTGCCGTATTTAGTCCACTCGGGGCTTGATGTTGGTTTGATCTCACCTGTATTATAGGTGGCCAAAACTTGACCGCCCATAGTTTGGACGGAAAAGGTAATATTGGGCCTGCTGTAATTAGGTGCCAGTGATGCCAAAGTCCCCAGGTTGAGAATGTAAGCCGAAAACTCATAAACTGTATTAGGACATAGCCCGTTTGCCGTTTGTGTAAAAAAAGTACTGGGTTCAAAACTTGCATTTACCAGCATAAAATAGCCGTTGGGATCTCCGGTAGTATAAAAAGTATGGTCGTGCACTACATCGTGCCAGTCGCTGTGGCAGCCGCTCGAGCTATTGAGAATAGTATAGTAGCCGTCCTCGGCGCAGGGGTTGGTCGTATAAATAAAATTAGTAATCCCTGGTGCTAAAGGCGGTCCCGGGTTGCTGCCTGAACCAAAAGTTTGCAAAATAATCGGGTCACCCAGGCTTCCGGAGCAGGTTTGGGCTTTTGCGCCTATCGTTATTACTAAAATTATAACCGTTAAAAACAGGTTTAAAATTCTTGGTCGCATCAATATCCGGGGTACAAAAACAATTGCTTGCAATCCAAACATAACGTATTTAGCTAGTGTTTTGCAACATTTACCCGTAAATATCCTAACAATTAGGTAGTTTAAGTAATAAAAACAAAGAAAATATCAAAACGGACGGTTTGGTGCACAGGCTCAAAATAATCTAAATTCTGCTGATTATTAGCAACATTATTGTTAGAAAGGGTTAGATTTGAAATGCCTTTTTAATTTAGTGCCTATGGCGAAAATATACCTTTTCATAATTTGTATTTTTTTTGCCGATACCTGTTTCGCACAAAAAACAGCCGATTCTCTTAAACGTGATACGGCAAGGCACTTGTCGCAGGTAACTGTAAAAGGTTACCTTATTGAGCAACCTGTATTAAGCGTACCCGCTTCAGTAAGCGTGTTAAGTCCGGCACAATTGCAATTGCAGCCCGGCGCCTCGCTGGTTCCTGCTTTAAATACTGTGCCGGGTGTACGCATGGAAGAAAGATCTCCCGGCAGTTATCGTTTGTCTATTCGCGGCAGTTTATTGCGTTCCCCGTTTGGCGTGCGTGACGTAAAGATCTATTACGACGAAATGCCGCTTACCGACGCCGGTGGCAATACTTACCTGAATGCCATCGATGTAAACAGTGTTCAAGGCATCGAGGTTTTAAAAGGACCCGATGGCAGTTTATTTGGCGCTAATTCGGGTGGGGTGGTGCTCATTAGCCCGGTTAACCGGTATAACGATAGCAGTTATCTGTCAGGTGGGGTAAGTACAGGTTCATACGGCCTTTTTCATCAAAATATAACCCTGCAAAATCATGCGGATAATAACCAATTGAATATCGGCGAGGCCTATCAAACCGCAGCAGGTTATCGCCAGAACAGTAATATGTATCGCGCCTTTTTCCAGGTGGATGATAAATTAACGGTTTCGCAAAAGGATCAGCTTAAATTTTTAGGATTTTATTCGGACCTGGATTACGAAACACCGGGCGGGCTCACTTTAACCCAGTTTAATGCTAACCCGCAACTGGCCCGGCTTCCCACCAAAACCATCCCGGGCTCGATTCAGCAGATGGCTGGCATTGGCCAAAAAATGACTTACGGAGGCGTTGTAAACGAGTGGCATATTTCGGATAGAGTGCGAAATGTACTGACCGTTTTTGGATCGTATGTTGATTTTGTAAATCCTTTTATTACTGATTATGAGAATCGCTACGAAGGGACTTACGGGCTGCGCACTTATTTTGAATTGGCAGGGACGCCTGACCCGGTTATAAATTGGAAAGTGAACTTAGGATTGGAATGGCAGCAAACCAATTCGGATATTAATAATTACGGCAACAGGGCAGGGGTAAGAGATACGGCTCAGACACTGGACGAAATTAACACCAATCAGCATTTTATTTTTGCGCGATATTTAGCTGACATTAACAAACGCTGGCATTTGGAGGCTGCGATGAGCTTGAATTTTTATGATTATAAATTCAGGAATGTTTATCCAAATAACGAATTGAATTTTACTGACCGGAATTTTACGCCTCAACTGATGCCCCGCATAGCATTATCGTACCAAATAAATTCGGATTTTATCTGGAGGGCATCGATAAGCCGCGGTTATTCGACCCCGACAACTGCCGAGATACGCCCAACTGACCACACCATTAATGCAGGGCTGCAGGCCGAGGATGGCTGGAACTATGAAACGGGCTTCAGGATACGGAATGAAGACGAGAGCATGTTCCTGGACGCATCCATATTTTATTATGACCTTAATAATGCCATCGTACCGCAAACGCAAGCTAACGGAACGACGTATTATATAAACGCCGGGGGCACGCATCAGCCGGGGTTTGAACTGTATTTTACCGATTGGATCATCCGCCGGAACAATGCTGATTTTATACGCGGACTACAGCTTAACATGTCTGTCACACTGGATCAGTTTACTTTTTCTGATTACAATAATGCCGGGGTAAACTATTCGGGCAATAAATTGACCGGGGTGCCCGAGCAGGTGATTGTCGGCAGCGTACAGGTGAGGCTTCCCGCCGGTTTATATGTATTTGCGCAGTATAATTATACGTCAAAGTTACCACTGAATGATGCCAATTCGGCTTACGCCGGCGCCTATAACCTGGTGGAAGTAAAAGGAGGATGGGAACACCGGTTTAAAAGAACCCGGCTTGGCATTTATGCGGGGGTTGATAACCTGCTTAATCAAAAATACAGTTTGGGTGATGACCTGAATGCCATTGGCGGTCGTTACTTTAATGCTGCTGCTCCACGTAATTATTATGTGGGTTTGAATGTGGTTTTTTAGATACTTCGGGGCAACACTGTAAATAAGGTAAACAGAGCCCTGCGCAGTGAAAAATATTTTAGTACTTTTAGGGCTGAGCAACTAAGCCTTTGAATATGAGCAAAAGACTTCTCTTAACGAACTTTGCCATAATTGTTTTAATATTTTCCGGATGTAAAGCGGAGGGTCAAAGTCAAATTGGCCTTTATGACATTTCCAACGATGATAAAAGTATCTTATTTTCCTTTGCCGACAAGAACAGTTCGTCCATTTTTCAAATAAATACAAACGGGACATCTTTAAAGTCGATAATCTCTGCAACCCCGGATAGTATATATTTAAATCCTAAATATTCAACCAGTGGAAGTAGGATATTGTTCATCGGCAGGCCTAAAAATACATCTTACAATAGTTCCATATATATCGCTAACTCTGACGGGACTAAAAAGCAAATAATCATTGCTGATCAGGGGATTATAACTGAGGCGATATTTTCGAAATGCGATGACAAAATTTACTATTGTAAAGCTAATGAATATGGTCATTACTCTCCAGCGGGAACAGATCAGGCACATGATGAAGATATTTACTCCATTGATTTAAAAACCAAAAAAGTTAATAGAATTACGAAACTAAAAGCATACGGTATCTTTTATATTTCTGAATATGACTGTGACCATATTTTAATGAATATTCCAGTTCCATATCGAAATGGGATGATTAAAATATTGAAGGGTGATTCTATGAAAGCTGACACAATTAACCCAAATAATCATCCAAGAGATAATCCCGATCTGTATAGTACACCCCGTTATTCGGAAAAATATAACACTTTTGGTTTCATCGCAACTTATGAATTGCGAATAATGAATATGCGCGATAATATGTCAAAGGTAGTAGTTAACCATGCCGGCATGCCGCAAATCGATGATTTCTTATTTCTACATCAAAAAAAGAGCTTAATATTTACAACAGTGTCGGAAAATACCTTTTATATTGTGAATTTTGACGGATCTGGATTGGCTGCAATAAAGCTTCCAAAATGACAGGGGACTCTATTATTTTATCGACTATGGTACTTGGTTGAGCGATAAAAGCGCCCGCAGATGTCCTGGCGCTTTTATCGCTACGTGGCTATTGTTTAGCTGTTTCAGTAACGTTTCCACCCCGCCCTTTGTTGTCAAAGCTTCTAAATTTTATAGTGCTTCCTGTGTACGTAACAGCATCGTTATAAACAGGGCTTTTTGCATCCGGATCTTTGCCATTTGTGGTGTATCGAATAGTTAAACCGGGAAACTGAACATTGGCCAAATACTTGCCATCCTGGAAAATTACGCCCGGCTTTGGAACGCGAAAATTAAAGCCGCCGTCAAAATAATCCAGTCGCGGCATTTCTCTTTTACCCATCACATTCAAAAAGTTTACCCATGATATTTGGTACAACGAATCACTTTTTGCCAGGTTTGGCTCGGTTGCCCATGCCGGGTCCTGCGCCCAGGCACGTTCGGCGAAAGCCAGCATACGCGGCAATAGCATATACTCCAGCCGCTCGTTGCTTTTAATATTTTCACCCCATAAGGCGCATTGGATACCTATGATATTGCTTTTGCCATAGTCGGTAAGCCTTTGTTTGCCGATGAAGATATTGCGATCAATAGGCAAGCCGTTTTTATCCACTTTTGAATTTTTAAAATAGTCGTAGGGGATAAAGGAATAAAACTTGTCGATATCGGTAAACGCGCCCCAATAATAACCCGGCTCATCAAACGATTTGTAATGCGCCATATCCAGGTACAAATTGGTTACGTTGGATAGCACCACATGATAACCGGCATTGGCCAGCTTATATGCCAGGTCCTCGTTACCATCACCAAGGGTATTATTCCAAACCTCGGCCTGCCAATGTTCGGGCGCGAAATCGGGATTTGGTAAATAAACCGGCCGGCCGTCGAGTCTCGTGCGGCGTAGCGGCGCTTCTTCCCACCCGGCCAATTTTAGGCCCTTCGATTTTAGTATTGAATCGACATGGCCATAATAATAATACCACATATCGGCCGGACTTGTTATTTCGGGATGATTGGTTTTAAAGGCCAGGTAGGCAGGCGATTTTTCCCATACACCACGGGGCACTTCGTCACCACCGAAATGGATGGTGGTTAAAGGCACACCGGCCTCCTTATAGATGGCCTGTATGCCGTCAACCACTGTAGCGATAAAGTTATAAGTAGAAGGCAGCGATACATCAATTACGTTATCGTTCCAGGTTTGTGCCGAGCTGTAAACCGACTTGTCGTTAGGGTCGCTCAGTAAATATTTTTCCGCGTCGGCCTTTTTACCTGCAGCCATTAGCCTGTTGTAACGGGCGGTCATTGCTTTTACCGCCGCGCGGGCATGCCCCGGGGTTTCTATTTCAGGCAATACGCTGATATGCCTTGCTGCTGCGTATTTGAGTATTTCGATATAATCAGCTTTGGTATAATAGCCGGTTCCATTGGTGTTCGTGGTGTCGCCACCGGAACCATGCGATGGCGGCAGGGTGTTTTTCGCGTCCAAAGTATGGGCACGCTTCGCACCAACTTCGGTTAACTCCGGCAATCCGGCTATCTCCAGCCGCCAGCCTTCATCCTCCGTCAAATGCAAATGAAACACATTCAGCTTGTACAAAGCCATTACATCCAGTATGCGGAAAACTTCCTCTTTCGAATGAAAATTACGGCCCACATCCAGCATAAAGCCACGGTAAGCAAAGCGGGGTTCATCTTTTATTTCGACACAAGGGATTTTTATTTCCTTTTGGGGGTGTTCAAAAGCCGAAGGTTGGATAAGTGTTAACAAGGATTGGACGCCATAAAAAGCGCCGTTAGGCGTTGATGCTGTTATTTCAATGTGATGGTTAGTTACAATAAGTTCATAACCATCAGGTTTTATTTCTTTGTTGTTGGTAAAACCAACGAAAGTTGTTTGATCCGCGGGCGGAAGTTTTGTCTTATAAGCTGCAAGAGCATGTTGAAAGAATTTATCCAAGTAAGAATATTCATTATCAAAGGTTTTATCTCTAATGTCAAAATTTTTTCCTTGGAGGTCAAATGCAAATAATAGATATTTCACTGTGCAATATCCCCCCGTCTCCTTATAACTCACAGGCGTTGGAAATACCTTAGTTAATTGTTCCTCGGGTATATCGGCAATGTTTTTGTTTTGATCGTAGATAATAGCAGGGGTTATCAACCCCACATAGCTTGGGCTGAAGGGTTTTATCGAAAAAGCGCCTAAATTATACCCTTTAGCCGGCTCATTATCCCAAACAATGTAAAAACCTTCAGGGCCATCGGTCACATTTACCACTACATCATCTTCCGCAAACTCTATGCGTACCGATTGGCCGGGTTTTAGTTCGGTGAACGTGCTTGTTGGCGTCATGCAAAACAAATCGCCATTGATAAAATCAATTTTAACATTCCCTGTCGGACTTGCCGGCAGGACCGTTCTTGCGCAATTGAAATAAAATTTCCAGCCGGATGCCGGCAGCGTGCTTTTGCCATTATTGGTAATAGTTACTGCATTTAGCGATTGACCCGGCTTGGGGACGTCATTTTTTACGACTTCCCAAATAACACTCAGATATTTCGCATTAAAGGTTGGTGCAGCAAAAATGGAGCTGCATATCAAAGCAAGCAGTACGGTAACAATAATTCGGCGCATGGGAATTGGTTTAAATAGTGTCAGCAGTAAATATAATAACTTTTTAAATAAATTTAAGAAGTATATTGTCTGAACTAAGATTTAGAGGATTTGAGGATTATAGGATTTTTTTTAATGCGATATCCTACCATCTTAGAATCCTGCGAATCTTAGTTCAGACAATTTACACAGAAAACCTGATCCACCCACCCCCCTCATACCCAAATATAAATTGTTTGGGATGAATAATTTCCGCCAGTATCTCGATGGAATCTACGATCCTGGGGCCGGGGCGGTTAAAATACTGGTTGCCGTCGGCAATGTAAAGGCGGTTATTTTTTACGGCTTTTAGTTCGGCAAATCCGGGTAACTGTAATAAGATATCTATCTCTTTCATCGCACGCTCTATCGAAAAACCACAGGGCATTACGATGATGATGTCAGGGTCCTGTTGTTGAATATCTTCCCATTGTACAAATGGCGAATGTTTACCAGCCTCTGCCAAAATGGATGCCCCGCCTGCTATGTTCACCAACTCAGGCACCCAATTGCCCGAAACCATGATCGGCTCCAGCCATTCAATACAGGCAACAGTAGGTTTGGCGTCGATAAATTTCAGCTTGTGGCGGATGATATCGACGCGTTCGGTAAGGTCTTCTATAAGTTTTTCGCCGTTCTCGATCACGTTCAAAGCGGCCGCTACTTCCAGTATATTGCTGAAAATATCATCTAAACTGCCGGGTTGTAATGAAACTATATTTGCTTGTTTATCCAGGTAATTTTCCAGTGCTTCTTCCACTTCCTTCAGCGATACCGCACATACTTCGCATTGCGCCTGGGTGATAACCACATCCGGGGCCAGCTCTTTTATCCGTTCGCGGTTTACGGTGTATATGGATAGGGCATCGTAAAGCAGTTCTTTCACCTTTGTATCGATATCCGCGCTGCTTAAATTATCGGGAATATTAGCGTCTGAACAGACAGGCAATTGCTTTACTTCAGCCGGAAAATCGCACTCATGCGAGCGGCCCACCAGGTTTTTGCCACAGCCTAAAGTATATACAATTTCGGTAGCGGCGGGTAAGAGGGATATTATCTTTTGAGAAGACATTTTTTAGATGTGCAGATTATAGATGTGCAAATGTGCGGATTATAGATATGCAAATGAAAAACTTCGGCAAAAGATTATCCGCACATCTGCATATTTGCACATCCGCACATTAAACTTAAATTAGCCCGATGTTATTGCTAACCTTTTTTATAGGCGTTATCGCAAATTTCATAGGGTACATCCCGCCGGGGAATATCAACCTGTCGTTGGTGCAGATAGCTATCAACCGGGGCATAAAAGAAGCGCTGCATTTTACCATCGCTTTTTCGTGTGTCGAATTCTTTTTTACCTATTTTATCATGAACGCTGCTGATTACCTGGCGCACCAGCTCAATTTAGATAGGATCATAGACTGGATAATGGTAGTGCTGTTTAGCGTTATGGGGGCGATCGCCTGGTCGCATCGAAACAGGTCGCCAAAAGCACAGAAGGCATCGAAGAAAAATAATATTACCTATGGCATCCTGATGGGTATCCTGAACCCGGTGCAAATCCCCTTTTGGATAATAACCGGTAGTTACCTGATCACTCATCAATGGATTGAAACCGGGTGGATCGCATTGGTCATATTTAGTGTAGGTTCAGCGGCAGGTGCATTTCTTTGCCTGTTTGGATATGCCAGGTCGGCCCGGTATGTGCAACGAAAACTAGATCTGAGTAATAAGACTATCAATACCGGCATAGCTTTATTGCTGTTTGGGTTTGCGGGATACAATATTGTGAAACAGGTGTACCTGGTATTTTTTAAACATTAATTTTTGGCAAGGAGTGCCAAAACATCTTCTTTATCCTTAGCCAACTGCGCTGTTAATTGTTCAAGCGATTCAAATTTGATATCGCCCCGCACAAAGTGCAGTAGCTCCATCTTAATGTCTTTGCTATAAATATCCCCTTCGAAATCAAAAATATTTACTTCGGTATTCCTCGTCATGCCGTTGATGGTGGGCCGGTGACCTATATAGCCCATGCCTTTGTATTCTTTCCCGTCAAGGTAAACTTTAACCGCAAATATGCCATCGGAAGGGATGAGTTTATAGGTTTCTTCAATCAGGATATTGGCGGTAGGGTAGCCAATGGTGCGGCCAATCTGGTCGCCGCGCATCACCTTGCCGGTGATAAAAAATGGGTAACCCAAAAACTCATTCGCTAAATCAATTTCATCGTTTATCAGGGCCTGTCTTATGCGGGTAGAACTTATTGCCACATCATGTATATCCTGTTCGGGTATTTCGATAACTTCGTAACCATAAACTGGGGCAAGTTGCTGTAATTCAGCTAAGCCGCCCCGCCGGTCCTTGCCAAAGCGATGGTCGTAACCAATCACGATCTTCTTTGTGCCGATTTTTTCAACCAGGATATCAAGGATATATTCTTCGGGCTTTTGGTTAGAAAAGTCTCTCGAGAATGGTGTTATGATGAGGTGGTCGACACCCAATTGTTCCAGCAGTTGCGCTTTTTCATTAATAGTATTGATGAGTTTGATATTCTGGTCCTCCGGGTGCAATATCATCCTTGGATGAGGAAAGAAAGTGAGTATCACGGTTTCACCGCCGATCTCTGCCGCTAATTCTTTGATGCGGGAGATAATTTTTCGGTGCCCCAAATGCACGCCGTCAAAGGTGCCAATGGTAACTACAGCGTTTTTAACGGGTTTAAATTCATCAATGTTATTGTATATTTTCATGGGTTGATCTCGCCGATTGTTGTTTATGGTTACACCGATAAACACTTTAAGGTTGTTTACAATATTAAAATTCGAAATTGAACATTCGAAATTCGAAATTAGTTTTCTACTATTTTCAATTCCCTTATGACATTCACCAGTTCCATCACTTCCCAGGCGTCCGTCACCTTAAAGCTGCCGCTTCTGGTTCGGCGTAAGCGTGATAAATATGCTCCGTTATCCAGGGCCCTGCCAAAATCATCCACTAATGAACGTATATAAGTGCCTTTACTACATACCACTCTGAAATCTAATTCAGGCAATTCGATCCTTGTAATTTCAAATTCGCTGATGTTGATAAAGCGCGGGCGTCGCTCTACTTCTTCACCACGGCGGGCTTTTTCGTACAAACGTTCTCCGTCAATTTTTACAGCCGAATGGGCCGGCGGGAATTGCTGTATATCGCCGATAAATTGCCGGCAGGCTTGTTTTATTTGCTCCTCGCTAATGTGACTGGTTTCAAACTTTTGTTCCGGTTCGCTTTCCAGATCATAAGTAGGGGTGGTAGCGCCTAAGGTCATTGTACCCGTGTATTCCTTTTCCTCAGCCTGGAAGGTGTCAATTTGCTTCGTCATCTTACCAGTACAAATAATGAGCAGACCGGTTGCTAATGGATCAAGCGTACCGGCATGGCCAACTTTCAACTTCAATGGCTTAAAGGCATTGCGGATTTTGCCAACCACATCAAAGCTGGTCCATTTATAGGGCTTGTTAACCAGTAACAGCTCGCCCTCGGCAAATTCGTTAATGTCGGAAAAGGATTTCTTCAATTGAGATGGATTACACTGATTAAAAATACGATTACACCGAACTGTATGATTAGACAAATCGGTGTAATCCCCGACAAAAATCGGTGAAATCACGCATTATGCAATGCCGTCGTAGTAAAATACAGGATAATGATGACAATACCTGCCACAATGCGGTACCAGCCGAACAATTTAAAACCACGTTTCTCTAAAAAGGTGATAAAGCTTTTGATTGCCAGCATCGCTACAATAAATGCGATTACGCTTCCTATAATTAAGAATTTAACGTCCTGGTGAAAATCGGGGGTATCGAAAAGGCCCTTCTTTTTAAAATCCCACAAGTCCTTTACCGTCGCGCCAAACATCGTAGGAACGGCTAAAAAGAAAGAGAATTCCGCAGCAGCGGTGCGGCTCAGCTTTTGCGACATGCCACCCACTATGGATGCTGCAGAACGGGATACACCCGGTATCATAGCCAAACATTGAAATACGCCGATTTTGAAACCGGTTAGATAGCTAATGTTTTTTTCTTCCTTGATCACCGGCCTGTTGAACCAATCGTCAACAAATAGCAGGATGATACCCCCAGCCACAAAAGCTATGGCAACAACCAGCGGGCTTTCGAGGAGTTTGTCGATATATTTTTTTAGCAATAAGCCTAAAATAACGGCAGGAATAACAGCGATTACCAGTTTAATATAGAAATCAACCGAACGAACAAACCGTTTGAAATACAAAACCACAACGGCCAATATCGCGCCAAGCTGGATAACAACTTCGAACAGTTTTACAAATTCATTGGTGCCAATACCCATTAAAGCACTGGCGACAACCATATGCCCGGTGGATGATACCGGTAAAAATTCCGTTAAGCCTTCTAAAATAGCCAGTATGATAACGTGTATGATATTCATTGTGATGTCAGTTGGATTAGTTGATTGGGTTGAATAGGTTAGATTAAGTTGACGGGGTTGAATGATTTAACTTATTCAACTCAGTCAACCACTTAACTTAATCAACTTTGACTGGGCTTCCTCAGTATCGCTACAAAACCCAGGGCGAAACCCGCCAATACTACTACGGGGGCTATTACAATTTTGGTATCGCTGTAAATATCCGTAGTGCCCGACATCAGGATGAACCCTAAAATTACTACTGCGATGGCGATAATAAGCATACGGTAGTTGCTTTTACCAAATACAAATTGCACAGGTGTGGTATTACTTTCTTTGGTTTGCGGCTTGCTATAAGCCGATGTTTTTATCGGGGTAGTTGGTTTTGTTTGTGCCATATATCTTTGAATTATTGATTGACTGAATTAGTGAATTATTGATTTAACCTTTTACCTTTATCCTTTCACCTTGCTAACGGTAAAGATTGTAAATCTTCAGGCGTAAATACTTGTTTACTGCAAGGAACGTACTAAAGCCTGAAATGAAAATCCCTAACCCTATAACGAGGACAAATACGATACCGAATTCGGTATAATCCTGTAGAATAATCAGGTCCGGAATTTCTTTTTGTGCGACGTACAAGGTGCCCATTAATATTACAATTGCTATCAGCGCGCCTAAAAGGCCGTGCCAGATACCGTACAAAATAAACGGCTTCCGGATAAAGTTTTTCGTAGCGCCAACCAGTTGCATGGATTTGATTAAAAAGCGCTGCGAATATATAGCCAATCGGATGGTGTTGTTAATCAACGCTACCGAAAGTATCACAAAAATGATGGTAAAAGCGAGGATAATAAGGCTAATTGACGTCAGGTTTTGATTCATCTGGTCAACCAGCGATTCCTGATATTTCACTTCTTTTACGAGCGGATTCTTTAATAACGTAGCCTTGAATTTTTCGATATCGGCATTGTTGGCGTATTCGGCTTTTAGGTACACATCCAATGATTGCGATAGCGGGTTATATCCCAAAAACTTTACAAAATCTTCGCCCAGGTCCTTTTGCAGGTTACGGGCAGCAATTTCTTTGCTCACATACTGGGTTTGCTTTACAATGGGGTTAACATCCAGTTGTTTTTGGAGTTGCAGGACATCGGTTTCATGCGCGCCTTCGTCAAGGTAGATGTTGAGTACAATGTTCTCCTTTACGTAGCGCGAAAGTTTATTGGCGTGAACCAGGATGAGCCCGAGCAAACCTATCATCAGTAAAACCATAGCGATACCGAAAACGGTAGAGATATAGATGCTTTTTGTTTTTTTTGCTGATTCGCTTGCTTCAAATTCTTCCATAGATACTTATCCGATTTTGCGAAAATAGTAAACCTCTGTTTAAAGGTAAAACTTTATCTGCTATTATTATCGACGAAAGGTGGATAACCCGGCCTTTTAACAAAATTTAACGATTGTTATATCATAAAATGATAAACAAAGTCAGCCCGGTGCGTGTTAAAAAAAATAAACGGATAATATGACAACGCCAGCAAATTCGAAAGACAAACCATCGCCTGCTGATACACCTACCCATAGGCCAAATGATAACGGGGGCAAAAGTATTGTGGATGCTGACGAAAATTACGCTACCCGAAAATTACGCAGACCAAGTATTGCCGAACAACGTGAGCGGGACGAACAGCCTGTTGAGCCGATAAAGAACCCGCCTGCCGGAAAGGGAATGGAGAAAGGCCAGGTACAGCCTTAAATATTCTGCCGCATGCAACGATTTTAGGTATTAAAGGTCTTATCTTCAGATCATCTAAAATATTAACTGGTTATGAAGATATTCCTTACAGTTGTGCTGCTTTTAAGCAGCTTATTTTCTTTCGCGCAGATACCGCCAGACGTGATTGCCAAAAAGTCAGATTCTATTTTCAGCAATTATGATAAAAAGCCCGGCGTGGCGGTAATGATCGTGCAGGATGGAAAGATAGCCTTTGAAAAAGGCTATGGCCTGGCTAGCCTGGAATATAATATTCCGATAACACCAACCACGGTTTTTGACATCGCTTCGGTATCCAAGCAATTTACCGGTTATGCTATTTCGACGCTGATACAGCAGGGCAAAATATCGCCCGAAGATGATATACATAAATATTTGCCCTGGGTGCCGGATTTTGGTAAAAAGATCACCATAAGGAATTTGATCCGTCATACCAGTGGTTTGCGCGACTGGCCCGAGGGATTACACGCTGCAGGCTGGCGCTGGGAGGAAGCTTTCGGTTGGCCGGATATTATGCGGATGGTGAAGCAACAAAAGGAGCTGGATTTTGAGCCAGGCTCGAAATATCAATATTCCAACACCGGTTATAATTTGCTGGCGGCGATTGTAGAGAAAGTAACCGGGAAAACACTGCCTGTTTGGGTGGACGATAATATTTTCAAGCCATTGCAAATGAACTCGTCACAGGTGCTGACGGATTATTCAAAAGTGATCAGCAATGTGGCAGGTTCATATTACTGGGACAACGGGTTCCACAAATCCAATGATATGCTGACAGCGTGGGGATCGAGCTCGATATTTACAACGGTAGAGGACCTGGCTAAATGGGTTATCGCATTTCAAAAGGGACTTGACGATAAGGATCCGATTTACATGCGGATGATAGAGACTGATAAGCTTAATAACGGCGAGAAAAACAACTATGCCTATGGCAATAAGGTGATGGATGACCAGGGGCTGCTTAATATCAATCATACTGGTGGCTGGGCAAGTTTTGCGACCGTAATATCAAATTACCCCGGTCAGAAAATCTCGATCATTTTATTGAGCAACAATGGCAGTTTCAATTCGTACGGAAAAGCTAATAATGTAGCAAGGGCCCTGTTTGGCGATAAATTCAAAACAGGAGCGCCGACGGCGAAATCAGAGGATTGGGGCAGCAAGCCAACCGTCAAGGTTGATGAATCTGTCCTGAAAAAATATACTAATACTTATAAACTTGGTGATGGCTGGTATGTAACCTTTACTCTGGAAGATGGCAAGCTGATGGTTCAGGCTTCGGGTGAACCAAAATTTTCGACCGAGCCCAAAGCGGATTCGGTGATATGGGTGCCGGGGTATAGTTCCGAATTTGTTTTCAGGAATGTCACTGATAAGGCCGATGTATCAAAATACCGCGGCATCATGGCGCCAAGGATAACACCTATCAAAGCAGATGCGTCACAACTGGGGGAATATGCGGGAAACTATTACAGTACCGAGTTAGAGGCGACTTACCGGGTGTATGTCGACAAGGGTAAACTAATGGTTCACCACATGCGCCTTGGAGATTTTGAGCTGGTGCCGGATATTGCTACCCCAGGTGTGTTTAACGGAGATACCGGCCACATGCAATTTGAAAAGGACGCGCGGGGTAAGGTAACCGGCTTTAAACTTTCGGGCGGAAGAATCAGGAATATCAGGTTTGATAAGCAATGACCTTTTCTATGACTTAACAATCCCGGCCGAATTGAATTGTAAATCGTAAAGCCTGCGGTAAAAGCCATGTTCGATCTTCAATAACTCCTGGTGGGTGCCCATCTCTTTGATCTCACCATGGTCGAGCACAATGATCTTATCAGCATTTTGAATAGTGGACAGTCGGTGCGCTATCACAATGGCTGTACGCCCCTGCATCAGCTTATAGATTGCATTTTGTATCAGCACCTCGGTTTCGGTATCAACAGATGAAGTGGCTTCGTCCAGCACCAGTATAGCCGGATTATAAACTAATGCCCGGATAAAGGAGATCAATTGCGCCTGGCCCGAGGATAGGGTAGCGCCGCGTTCCATTACGTTATAGTCATAACCGCCGGGCAGCCGTTCAATAAATTCATGTGCGCCCACATCCTTTGCTGCCGCGATCATTTGTTCGCGGGTTATCGCCTGGTTATTCAGACTGATATTGTTGGCAATGGTATCGGTAAATAAAAACACATCCTGTATTACAGTAGCGATCTGCGACCGTAAATAGCCAACCTCGTATTCCCTGATATCGACATTATCAATTTTGACCTCGCCTTTGCCTATCTCATAAAAACGATTGAGTATATTGATGGTGGACGATTTGCCTGCTCCTGTTGCACCTACCAGCGCCAAAGTTTCGCCCGGTTTTACATGAAAACAGATATCCTTTAACACCCAATTATCATCGTTGTAGGCAAACCATACATGCTTAAAATCTATTTCGCCTTTTAATGCAACGGGTTTAAAAGTACCCGTGTTTACAGCTACCTCATCGGTATCCAGTACCCTGAATATACGGTCGGCGCCAACCATGCCCATTTGCAGGGTGTTGAACTTGTCGGCAAGCTGCCTTATCGGCCTGAATAAAAGGTTCAGCAGCATAATAAAGTACAGTATCATACCCGGCGTTACCGGGTGGCTATGAGCTCCAAGAGCAGTTAGCTGCCCGTCGGTTAGTATTCTTTTACAGCCGTACCAAACCAGCAGGCTCATGCAAATGGCAAACAATATCTCAACTACCGGGAAAAATATGGAATAATACCAGTTCGACCGGATATTAGCATCACGGTATTTTATATTAACTGTATCAAATTTCCGCATCTCCTGGTCCTCGCGTGAGAAATATTGAATGATGCTGATACCCGAAATATGCTCGGCCAAAAAGGCATTCAATTGCGCAACCTGAGTACGAACCTCCTGGAAAGACGATTTGATGGCTTCCTTAAATACGTAAGTGGACAGGAACAATAATGGCATCGGGATAAGCGTAATGAGGGCCAGTTTCCAGTCGCCCCAGAGCATAGCGGCGATGATGGCGACAACAAGTAGTAAATCGCCAACGATGGATATTAAACCCTCTGAGAATATATCGGCAATCGTTTCCAGATCCGACACAGTACGGGTTATCAATATACCGATAGGTGTGCGGTCAAAATATTTGAGCCGTAGGCTCATGATGTGATTGAATATGTGGATGCGCAGGTCGCGGATAACCGACTGGCCCAGGGAATTGGTCATGTAGGTCTGGTAATATTGCGCTACAGTTTGCACGGTCAATTGAGCCATCATCAGGCACGCCATTAAAACCAGGCCGTTATAATTATCAGCCAGTATATACTTATCCAGCGTAAGCTGCATCAGCAGTGGCTGTATGATAGCGCTTCCCGCAAGGAAAACAGTGAGTAACGCAGCAATGACAAAGGTTTTCCTGTAGGGCCTAACATAGTGCATAACCCTTCCCAGCAATTTCCAATCAAGCGCCTTTCCCGTTACCTCGGACATGTGTTTTTTATTTCGGATTTCGAAATTTCGATTTCGGATTTATTGGTTTTAAACGATCTTATTCTTTGTGAAAATTATCAAATTCGAAATTGAACATCCGAAATTCGACATCCTTACAAATATGTATACTTTACTTCTGTTAAATACAACCCGCATGCAGGTACGGATGTTCCGGCGTTGCTGCGGTTTTTGCTTTCAATAATATCCCTGATGCCTTCCGGTTCCATTTCTTTTCGCCCAACCAATATTAACGTGCCAACAATTGCCCGCACCATGTTACGCAGGAAACGGTCGGCCGAAATGTAAAACACCAAACCATCGCCATTATCCACCCATTCGGCCCTTGATATTTTACAATTATTGGTGAAGGTTTGTGTATTTGATTTACTGAAGCAGCTAAAATCGGTATAATCCATAATGATTTTTGCCGCTTGATTCATTAGTGCAATATCCGGCTTATCCCGCAATTCCCACGAACGATTGAGCTTAAAAGGGTCTTTTTCGAAATGAATATGATATTCATATGATCTTAGCGTAGCATCAAAACGGGCGTGAGCATCTGTATGGACCTGGATAATTCGTTTAAGTGCGATATCGTGGGGTAGTATCGCATTTAAACCGGAAGTAACCTTCCCCAATGACTGATGCCCAATGCCCAATGACTCACTATCGAAATGCACAAAAAACTCCTTCGCATGCACGCCGGTGTCCGTCCGTCCGCAGCCAACGGTTTCAACGGGTTCGCGTAAAATGGTAGCTAAGGCGTTATTCAGTTCTTCCTGTACGGTATTGGCGTTAGGCTGACTTTGCCAGCCGTGATAGTTGGTGCCGTTGTAGGATAGTTCGATAAAATAGCGTTGTTTTTCGGACACGGAGCAAAGGTAACATTGATTTACGATTTACGATTTTGGAATTACGATTTGCGCAGCATGTTTTTAGCGCAAACCCTCAACTTTAGTTCAAACAATTCTATCTTTGCGTCATAATAAACGTTGCCCTGGCAATATTGTAACATCTTCAATCATACAGCAATCCAACAATAAAACAATAAAAAATCATGCTTCAACGTATCCAAAGCGTTTACTTTTTATTAGCCGGCCTGGTCATATTCGCGCTTTTCCTGTTCCCTTTGGTCCATAATGTAACCTTTGCAGGCATTCCGTCGAGCATTACTGTGACGGGCGTTTTCATCGAAAGAAACCTGACTCCCTTAGAGGTACAATCATTTCCGGCCCTGATGGATGGTACAATTGTGTTGGGACTGCTGCCATTAATTCCGATCTTCCTGTTTAAGAATCGTAAATTGCAAATAACATTGGGCTATATGTATATGCTGCTGGTTTGCGGGTACAGCTATTGGCAAGTACAGACCATAAAATCGCTGGCGGATATATCTGTATTTAAGTTGGGTAATTTTGGTATCGGGATATTCATATGCCCTTTAAGTATTGTTTTAACACTACTGGCGATAAAGGCAGTGCAGCGTGATGAGAAATTGATCAAGTCGGCAGACAGGTTAAGATAGGACACGATTTAAGGATTTTAGAGATGAAGACCAGGTTAAAGATCATATTGTTTTGCGCGTCGTCGTTGCTGTTTATTGGCTGCGATCAGGTAACCAAGAGCCTGGCCCGGCATCACCTGATGTACCGCGAACCATTGTCGTACCTGCATAATACCGTAAGGCTGGAATATGTAGAGAATACAGGCGCGGCTTTGAGCCTGGGTGATAGTTTATCCAAACCGCTTAGCTTTTGGCTGCTGAGTATAGTGCCTTTGCTATTCCTTATCGTATTATTTATATATGCTATAAGAAAAATGCGCGTGCTTACGCCGCTTAAACTCATGGCTTTTTCGTTGATATTCGCCGGCGGACTGGGTAATATTATCGACCGTATAGCGTTCGACCGTCATGTATCCGATTTTATGAATGTTGGTATAGGCAGTTTGAGAACGGGGATTTTTAATGTGGCCGATATGTGCGTTACGGCAGGGGTGATTATTTTGCTGGTGTCATCGTTCAAAGAAAGCAAACCAACTACGACAGAACCGGAACCTAATATCGAACAATAAATTACAGTTGCCTGGTTCGTCTGTGAAAGCTATCCAATTGTCATATTCCCTGTTTCCAAAGCAAGTATTTGAATTGCGATAAATAAACGCTACCTTTGCGCCCGATTTGGCGATGTAGCCAGATACGTTATTTAAATTCATGAACCCATTTATTCAACTGGGAATCCGTCATGATATTGTTAATGCCATTACTGAGTTAGGGTTCGAAAACCCTACGCCAATCCAGGAGCAATCTATCCCGGTATTGTTGACAGGCAGCAACGATTTTGTCGGATTAGCCCAAACCGGGACCGGCAAGACAGCTGCTTTTGGACTACCTCTTTTAGAGCTGTTAGATTTCGAAGCAAATCATCCACAGGCGCTTATATTGTGCCCAACCCGCGAACTTTGTTTACAGATCACGAATGATCTGAAAAATTATGCCAAAAATATGCGCAACGCAAATGTTGTTGCCGTATATGGTGGCGCAAGTATATCTGATCAGTTGCATCAGATCCGCCGCGGTGTGCAAATTGTTGTTGCTACGCCTGGCCGTATGCTGGATATCATTAACCGCAAGGCTATTAATTTCAGCAATGTAAAATTTGTAGTATTGGATGAGGCCGACGAGATGCTCAATATGGGCTTCCAGGAGGATATTGACAGTATTTTGTCTACCACACCCGACGAGAAAAAAACCTGGCTGTTCTCGGCCACCATGCCTGCTGAAGTAAGAAGGATCGCAAAAAAATACATGACCGATCCCCATGAACTTACCATGGGCACAAAAAATACAGGGAACGAAAACATTGACCACGAATATTATATCGTTCGTGCCCGTGATAAATATGCAGCGTTTAAGCGTATTGTCGATTTCAATCCCGAAATATTCGGCATAGTATTTTGTCGTACCAAAATTGAAACCCAGGAAATAGCTGAGGCTTTAATAAAAGACGGTTATAATGCCGACTCGCTACATGGTGACTTGTCACAACAACAGCGCGATAAGGTAATGAAGCGTTACCGCGAACGCAGTTTGCAATTGCTTATTGCGACTGACGTAGCTGCACGCGGTATCGACGTGAATGACGTTACACACGTTATTAACTACTCGTTACCTGATGAAATTGAGAACTACACCCACCGTAGCGGCCGTACAGCGCGTGCAGGTAAAACAGGCGTATCAGTTTCGATCATCAATGGTAAGGAATTAGGTAAGATTCGCCAGATCGAGAAAACCTTAGGTAAGCGTTTTGTTAAGATGGAAATACCTACCGGTTTTGATGTGGTTGAAAAGCAACTGTTTGCACTGATACATAAAGTGCACAATGTTGAGGTAAACGAGCAACAAATTGAGCAATACACTTCGCGCATCATGGACGAATTTAAGGACATGAGCAAAGAGGATATCATTAAACGCTTTGCATCCTTAGAGTTTAACCGCTTTTTGGATTATTACAAAAATGCACCTGATCTGAATGCACCGGTTGACGAAAGTCGCCGTATGGAAAGCGACAGGGGTGGCGAACGCTTTAACCGTACAGGTATGCGTTCTGAATTTACCCGCCTGTTTATCAATTTAGGGTCGGTTGATGGTTTTAGCCGCGGCGATTTGCTGGGTTATATCTGCAACACCACAAAGATCAGCGGACGTACCGTCGGTAAGATCGATGTGAAAGGTGTTTACTCATTTTTTGAAGTGCCAAACGACGAAGTTGCGCAAGTTCAATCGGGCTTTAAAGGCGCCGATTTCAAGGGCCGCGACGTAAGGATAGAAATATCTGGCGATAGCGGTAACGAAAGTCGTGGTGGTGCGTCTAACTATAAGAAACGCGAAGGTGGTGGTGAAAGAAGAGAAGGCGGCTTCCGCAGGGAAGGCGGCAATCGTGAGGGTGGTTTCCGCGAAAGAAGCGGTGCAACGGCAGGTGGCGGCTTCCGCGATTTCTCTGGCAAACGCCGCGAAGACCGTGGCGAGCGCCGTAAGAGGTTTTAAGTTAGTTGATCAGTGATTAGTTAACCGGTGATTAGGAGGGGTAATTCTTACTAATCACTGGTAACAAGTTAACAAGTCACCAAAAGATAGTTTTAGGTTTAGTTTAGTTAGAAAAGCCCCTGTCCGCAATAGCGGCAGGGGCCTTTTCTTTTTTTAAAGTAGTTTTATTTAAAGTCTTTCTCATCGCGCATTTGGGCCTTGGTAATGTAAACGCGATGGCCTTTTTTGTTAATGTAATAATAGTGCGAAAATTTGTTGATGTAAACAGATTCGCCGTGCGGCCCGCGTTTATCATGGTACTTTTTATCGACAATACGCGAATCGGTATTCGCTGCGGTATTTGATACCTGGTTTCCGACTTTTCTTGTTACTTTTCCGACTTTCGTCGTGTCCGATTTGATGGTTCCTGCCATGCTCTGCGTGGCGAATAACACGGCTGCCGAAAATAAGGCAGCCTTTACTAAAGTTTTCATGGTGAATGTATTAAGTTAATTTAGGTATTAACTCAATTGCTCGGCTAAATGTTTCATTTCGGCCGCCGGATTATGTTTTTCGTACAGAATCGCGTATACAGCGGTGCAGATGGGCATGTAAACATGGTATTGTTTATTCACTTCATTAAGGCAGTTCACGGCATAATAACCCTCGGCAATCATATTCATTTCTAACTGGGCCGATTTTACGGTATAGCCCTTGCCTATCATATTGCCAAAAGTACGGTTACGGCTGAATTGCGAATAGGCGGTCACCAAAAGGTCGCCCAGGTAGGCCGATTCTTTAATGTCCCTTTCAATGGGGTGTACTTCGGCCACAAAACGCTCCAGTTCGCGGATAGCATTAGATATCAAAACCGCCTGGAAGTTATCGCCATAACCAACGCCGTGACAGATGCCGCTCGCTACGGCATAAACATTCTTTAATACGGCAGCATATTCGGTGCCATAGATGTCATCGGATACGATGGTGTTTATGTATCGTGTGCCCAGCATGCCTGCAAACTCGGCCGCCAGCTCGGTATCACCCGAAGCGATGGTCAGGTAAGAGAGTTTTTCAAGCGCAACTTCCTCTGCATGGCATGGCCCGCTGATAACCATAAAATCATCAAACGATACACCGTAACGCTGATTTATAAATTCGCCGATGATCAGGTTTTCGTCGGGCACTATACCTTTTATCGCCGAAACCACTTTTTTGCCTTTGAAATCATCAGGGGTTATACCTATGAGGGCTTCTTTTAGGAAAGCTGCAGGAACATTCAGCAGGATAATATCAGCCTGGGTAATTAGTTTTTTCAGGTTGGTGGATATGTTCTTGGCCGGCACCTTTATCTCCACCGAGCTCAGGTAAGTGGGGTTGTGACCAAATTGCTGTATATGTTCAGCAGCTTTTTGACTGCGCATCCACCAAAAAATTTCCTTTTCGATAGGGTTATCGGTCAGCATTTTAATATTGGCAGTTGCCCAGCTTCCGCCCCCGACTATTAATATCTTATTTTGCCCGATCATTTTTCTAATGTGCAAATATGCAAATGATTTTATTAGGGCATAAATAAAAAAACTTGCGACCAGTGATAATACCTGTCGCAAGCTAAAGGATCTTTTGTGTAATTAGCTTTTATTCCACCACCAGGTCACCCAGCGAGATATGCAATGACAAGCAGAACTCCTGGAGGGTTTCTACGGTCAGGTCGCGCGTGCCGGACAACCATGTACGCAGGCTATGAATATCCTTGCGGATACGGGAACCCAGCTCGGTAGCGGTCAACCCGGTTTCGGCCAGTATGTGTTCCACACGGGATTTGACCGCAAGGCGGCTTTCCTGGGTTTGAAGATCAGAAGGGCGCAGCTTATCAAGAATACGATCGAGGAAAGTGGATTTGTTTTCTGTGTTCATAGGGTCTTCGCGCATGTGAGCCGCGGGTAGACAATATAACAAGATTTTCAATAATATGTTGCATTGTTGAAAAATTGAATTTCGTATTTTTACATCATGCATTAAATTATGAAACGTATTCTTATTACAGCGGTAATTATTTCATTTGCGGTCGGCGTTAAGGCCCAGGCCGGCATGCCGAAGGAGTTAACCTGTACGGAAGAAGCTTTTAACTTTAGTTTTAGCCTGGGATCCAAATGGGAGCTAAGCGCCCCTAAAATGGGGCCAGCTGAGATTTTAAGGAATGACCCTGAGTATACGCCGTTGTGGCGTTTGAATATTAAAAATGTGACGCCCCAAAGCCATTTGCTACTTAAAACTCAACAAAATAACGCCCCGCTATTTCACTATCCTGGCCTCAGTTTGCCGAATAAGCCCAATGCGTTAATGCCTAAGATCAATTTCAATTCGCTGATAAATTATATCGATCAAAAGCGGTAATTGTAGCGACAGCGAAGTGCTGGGCGTGGTAGTCAATGATGCTTAAAATATTGGATTTCCTTTTCATGTTTTTTGGCATCTTCCATCGAGTCGAACGTGCCGAGATTTTTGCGCTTGTGCGTTTCAGCATCAATTTTCCGCGAGTAAATGCGGTATTTACCTGATTTTAATTTCCTGATCATAGCTGTTTGATTTTAATGGTAGGATAACAAATTAAGGTGGGTGGTGGTTTGGGCGTTGGGGTAACACATACTATACCCTAACAAAACCCGTTATCTTTCACTACATTTATGTGTATATAAAAACCGTAACCTTTAATAAGCAATCACATGCGCTTCCTTAACACATTGCGATACTTTTTGCTGATCGTATCATTAACTGTAGCATTTTACAAGGTCAGTGCACAAAGCATCGACGAAAATACCTATCAGCATAAAATGCAGCTTATCGATAGTCTTTCCATTTATAAAATGAGTAATTATGATACGCTTTGCCATGTCACGATCTCAGAAAATTTCCACGGTACAGTATATAAGGAAGCTTATTATGGATGGATCAGTCAACGGACGGAAGAGCATATCCTGTTTTTGAATATAAATGGGAAAAAATCTGAAATTGAAAAGAAAAAAATAACCGAAATAAAGCCGCTGCCTTTAAATCAGGAAACTATCGATAGTATAAAAAACGGCAATAGAAGTGACTTTATGCTTGGAGGCGATTTCGCCCTCAATTACGAGTTGGTGTTGTGGCTATATAAGAAAGGGAAATTGGATTACTCCAAACAACTGCTTCCGGAAAAGCCATATTTTCTCGCAGATACCAATATAAGGAATGGCTTTGGTGCGCTATATTATGATGCTATGCTTTCGGCTTATTCCTATGAAAGGGATTACCCGGCGGCAATTGTTTTCGGCGAACACCTTGCTCACAGTGTTTTCAATGGTTACGAGTATCAAAAAGACGCGATTGCGCTAATCCGCCAGTTGAAAGACAACCCCGAAGATTTCAAAACATTTCGATTACCCGACTCCTTGGAATGGATCACCCTAAAGCAAAAATTAATCCGTAAGGAACAAATACTTTATTTGGCTGACAGGCTTAGGTTATTGAATTGTATTCAGCCTGGGCAGCCTGCGGGCATAAGCTATGACATGTATCAGTATTCGATCTCGTACAAGGATGCAGCAAAATTAGGTATTTCCTATTGGGAGCCCAACGCAAAATATGGCGTTATTAACCCCTTGATCGAATTATGGCGGATGAAATTGAGCCTGAATGAAACAGAATTGCTGTTGCCTTATTTGCTGACTGATAAATATATCCCCTCGTATAATTATCACAGGGATTTTATGCCGGAAAGAAACCTGCACCGGCTAAGCTGGGTTGTTGAGAGCCTGATCACCGCCATCACAAATAAACATTTTCTCGACAGGTTGAATTTTGACTCGCTAAGTCCCGCACAAAAAGAAGCGGAAGTTGATAAAATAAAAAAGTGGTGCGATGATAACGCCACCCTTTCACCGGCGGCCATAACGGTCAAAAATTTAAAAGAAGCAAACAACTGGGGAGATTTTCATACGGCTATGCAAACGGCAATAGAGCAAAAGAACGATTCATTGCTGTCCATAATAGTCCGGCGATTTAATGATTTTCATGGAACCGGTTACGAATGGCCGAGTGTCCGGGGTACTATGGCACAGGTAATGTACGAGTTAGGGAATGAAAGATACATCGCTGCGGTAAAAAAGTGGGACAATGATCCTACTGACAAATGGGTAAACCTTTGGACATCGATGTTTTTAATAAAATATGATAAGAATAGTTATGAGCAGGGCATGACCGAGCTTGCATCAGTTCTGAAACAGTGCGATGGCGTTTCGTACTATCCGCATGCGATGGACTTGCTTTTAAGTTTGAACGATCCCAAGGCTTTTAAATTAGCCGAAGGTATATTGGATAAAGACGGTTTTCAAAGGCAAATTTATTGGGATTATTACGAAAACTTTGTCAGGAAATTATTGTGGGCGAAAAGCGAGTATACCTTCAAATTTTTAGCCGCTAAATTGGATGCCTATAATGCTGTTGAAATAAATAATTCGCACAAAGACGACGACCATATGTTCACGCAGAATGATTCATTTGTTGAGGCTGTGGATCAATTAAAAAATGAAAAACCGGGATATTACAACGCCACAACTAATGCAGACAAGCTGGCATACATACAAAACTTAGATAAATGGTTCAAAATCCAATATGCCCTTTTTAAGGATGGGAAGGCTAATGAATTGCGGCTCAATGTCAAGCCGGTAAATGCTCCTGTGTGGTCTATTGACACGTATCGCCGATGAAAGATGTGCACCTGCGCTGTCCAGGTGTCCAAAAACAAAAAGCCCATCCGTTAACTAACGGACAGGCCTTCCTGGTATTACTGTATTTAAAAAACAATTAATTATTTCCTGTAGTACTAAACAATTTGCTCTTGTCCACTTTCTCCACTTCCATTTTATCATTCAGCGTTTTTGAAATAGCGGTGTATGGTGCCGAAACTACTTCATCGCCTTCCTTCAGGCCCGAAAGAACCTGGATGTAACTATCATCCTGGATGCCAGTGGTTACCAAAACCTGTTTCACTTTGCCTGCATCGTAAATAAATACATATTCTTTTGCTATGGCTGTTGTCGTTTTTGCTTTGGTATCATCGGTACTGCCGCCATCCGGTTTTGGTGGGCCGCCGCCGTTGTCTGGTTTTTTGTCATCGCGTGTGGTTACCGATTGGATAGGCACGGTTAACGAATGGGTATGATTGGTATTAATATCCACAGTAGCCGTTAAGCCCGGGCGGAACGGCGAAGGGTTCGAAGCATCTTTATTCATCAAAGCGGCGTATGATTTAGCATCAATTCTCACCTTTACGGTGAAGTTGGTTACCTGGTCGGCAGTATTACCTACCACGTTTGCTGCGCTGCCAATTTCTATCACGTTACCTGAAAAATTCTTACCTGTGAAAGCGTCCACCTGTATTTTTGATGAGTCGCCCAGTTTGATACGGTTAATATCATTCTCGTTCACATCCACATTCACATCCAGCATACCAAGGTCGGATATCGTCATGATCTCGGTACCGGCAAACTGCTGTGTACCCAATACACGTTCGCCTTTCTGGATAGATAATTTGGATATTACCCCATCAACCGGCGAATAAATAGTTGTTTTTACCAAATTACCGTTGGCTTCTTTCACCGATGCTTCGGATTGTACCAGGCCAAATTTTGCCCCGACAACATTTTGCTTGGCTGCCTCGAGCGCTGCTTTTGCTCCGTCATAACTTGCTTTGGCTGCCTCGAATTCGGCGGCGGTCAGTACTTTTTTGTCAAACAATATCTTATCGCGTTTATAAATCGATTCCTGGTTGACAAAAGTTGCCTGGGCCTGGTTTAGCATTTGGTTTGAATTTTCAACACTGGCTTTTTGCGTATTGTAGGCTGCCTGGGTGCGGTCGTATTCCGATTGTAAAATGTCGGGCCTTATTTTGCAAAGCAACTGGCCCTTCTTAACCACATCACCTTCCTTAACAGGCAACTCAACCACTTCGCCCGAAACCTCCGGACTTATCTTCACCTCAACGTGTGCCTTTATCTTCCCGCTGGCTGATACAGTTTCATTAATAGTGCGTATAGCAGCCTTTTCGGTCGCAACCTGTGTCTTTTCCGGTTTACTGGTTACCTTTAAAACAATGACCACCACAGCAAGTATGCCCAGGATGATTAAAATATATTTAGTAGTCTTTCCCATTTTTTATAAATTCTAATATCTAATTTTTAAATTCTAAAACTATTTAAGCCTAATCTCTAATCACTAACCTCTGGTCACTGATCAAAGGGTTATTTGATTTCCGAGATAGTAATCAATTACTTTACTTCTGAACACCACCGCGTATTTCCCTTCGATCATATCGCTTTCGGCTTTCTGATAATTGGTAAGCGATGTATTGTAATCTAATGAATTCACCAATCCTACGTTGTAGCGTTGCTGTATCACCTCAAAAGCGTCCTTATCAGCCTGGTAAGTTTGCTGCGCCGATGCGTATTGTTTTACAGCTGCCTGCAAATCTTCTATGGCCTGGTAAATGGTTTTTGACAGTGTATTTTTTGCCAGTTGGGTTGATAACTGTGCATTCTCATAATTCAATTTAGCCTTACGGAGCGAGGTGCGCGCCGAGAACTTATTAAATATCGGTATCTGGACACTGATGCCTACACTCTGATTTAAGTTATTGCCAAACTGGCTAAAAAGCGGATAATTGGATGAATATACCGGCGACTGGAACTGCCCGAATACCGGCGTGTTGCTTCCTTGTACAGTTCCTATTTGCTGCTGGGTAGTGGCTACACCTGTTATATTTTGGCTGATGCTGGAATAGTTGGTACCAACGCCGCCGAATAGAGATACCGTAGGATAGAAATTACCTTTGGCCACTTTGATAGACTCTTCATATCCTTTCTGCAACAGTTCCGCCATTTGTACATCCGGATTCACCACCAAAGCGGTTTTGATAACCTCGTTGGCATCGTAAACCGTTTTTACGTCGGTGAGCTTGCTGATATCTGGCCTTTCCACTTTGATATCGGTGTTGGGATCCATTTCCATGTATTGCTTCAACGTCAGTATGGCAATATCAAGCTGGCTTTGGGCCGTGGTTAAATTATATTCCGCTGTGGAAAGCCCGGCTTTTGCCTGCGACAGGTCGGCCAGCGACTGGCTGCCGGCATCAAAATTCTTTTGCGTACGGTCGAGCGTAATTTTGGCGATATCTATTTGCCTGTTTGCTGCGGCTACCAAATCCTGGTTGGTTAGTATCTGCAGGTAATCGATCGCCACGTTTAGCATCAGGTCGTTTTTAGTTTTTTGCGTGGTGGTCTTATCGGCATCCAGCAGCACCTTGTTCTGTAGTATCTGGGCGCGTAATTGCCCGCCCTGGAATAATGTTAACGACACCGATGCCTGCCCGTTCACATACAGGAACGATTGGCTGGTGTAGGAGTATGTTGTCAGGTTGGGGCTGCGTCCGAAGTTGTAAGAAGCCTGCGGATTGGCGACTACCGAAGGCAGCAGGTTGTTCTTAGACTGCTGGTAATCTTCGGCAGCAAGGCGCTCGGTTATTACCGACTGCTTGATGGTAAGG
>Ga0207155_1022_pt1 | contig 38111 bp, 29 predicted proteins | sample Alteio_BWMinHeat_26_FD_153515 | JGI IMG/M metagenome (GOLD analysis project Ga0207155, IMG submission 153515) | Enriched cells from forest soil in Barre Woods Harvard Forest LTER site, Petersham, Massachusetts, United States -... | ecosystem: Environmental > Terrestrial > Soil > Temperate forest >... | reverse complement strand
AACTGTCACACATGCCCATCGGGGAAAATCCAGCCGGCAGCACTGATGGAAGTCAACGAACCGAGGAGGAGGCGCTACTGCTGAAGCAGATGGCGAACGGAGATCAGGACGCCTTCTGGAAGCTATGGCAAACTTACCGCGGCTACCTGTTCGGCATTTGCGCCAAGCACGCTGGAGGTATGAATGAAGAAGTAGAGGACGTGCTTAGCCGAGCGATGATCAGAGCATTCGAAAAGATGCCGGCATACGCGTCCCGCATCAACAATCCTAAGGCCTGGCTGACCAGGCTGACGATAAATCTGTGCGTGGACGCGTTCAGGGAAAACAAGCGTCGGTCCTCCAGAACGACTAATATTGATGAGCTTGGCGCGGCCGACGGCGAGCCGGTGTGCAGCGTGGGCGACTCGCCGGAAGAGGCTTTATTGCGGCTCGAGGTCGAGTGCCAGCTGAAGCAGGCGCTGGCCGACCTGCCACCCCAGGTCAAAGGCCCGTTTGTCCTTCACTTCGTGCAAGAGATGGGTTGCGAGGACGTGGGAAAGACGTTCTCGATCACGGCCGCCAACGTCCGCAAGCGCATCCAGCGAGCAAGATGTTTGCTGAGACAAACGCTCGGACCCGCGTGCGTTAGCACGCCAGCACGTTAGCACGTTGTCGGTGCGAGCTATCAGAGGCGGAGATGATTGGGAGTCTGGGAGCGAAGGAAGAGCGGCGACAAGTCGCCGTGTCAACGTGCTAACGCATGGTGGAGAGAAAGTCGCGGGCGACGTCGGCAGGTTGACGATGGTCGCCATCGACCGCGTAATTCAGGCGGCGCATTTCCTGGTCGGTGAGTTTACCTGCAAGCGTGTTGATTGCGGCGGCAAGCTGTGGATATCGATCGAGGACTTCCTTTCGAACAACCGGGGCTGCGTCGTAAGGCGGAAAATAATGTCGGTCATCTTCTAGCTGAAACAGGCCAAGCTTGTCGATCATGCCGTCAGTCGAATTGCCCGCGATGAGATCGACCTGACCCGCCGCGAGAGCGCGATAGGTAAGGGCCAGATCCATTTCGTTGGGGGCCGAGGCGAATCTCAAGCCATAGGTCTGTGCCAGGCCCGGGTAACCGTCCTGGCGCTTGGTGAAATCCGGCCCAAATGCGGCATGCCATTTGGGAGCGAATGGGACGGCATCAGAAATGGTCTTAAGATTAAGCCGCTCGGCATCAGCTTCTCTAATAAGTATCGCAAAGGTGCTGTTGAACCCAAGAGGGTCGAGCCACTCGATTCCGAATCTTGATTCATACTCCTGCTTGACGGAGTCGTAAACCTGGCGCGAATCGCTGACCGGTCGATGTTTGAGGATCGCTGTGAACGCAGTGCCGGTGTATTCCGGATACACGTCTATCTGGCCGGACACCATAGCCTGATGAAGGATATCAGTGCTCAGCTCGAATTTGCGCTCGACCGGGATTCCCGCCTTAGTCTCGATTACCTGTGCGAGCAACTCACCCAGTATTACCTGCTCGGTGAAATCCTTGGATCCAACGACAACGCGGCCTGCCGACGGGCGATGCATAAATAGGAAAACAGCGATGAGAATCCCCCCGATTCCTGCGAGCGCGATTCGCTGCAGAGCCCTTGATTTGTGCGAGCGGGTTTGCAGGCCCGGCGCCAGTCTCTTTTCGATCACGCCGAGTCCAAAATCTACAATCAGCGCCATCAGCGCCGCAGGGATCGCGCCAGCCAGGATGGAGACGCTGTCGTTCATCCTGAGTCCCCGAAAGATGAAAATGCCAAGTCCCCCGGCGCCGATAGCGGCGGCAATCGTTGCGGTTCCAACCGATATCACGGTCGCCACGCGAACGCCGGCAAGTATCACGCTGGAGCTGAGCGGCAGCTCGACCATAGCCAACATTTGCCACCCGGTCATGCCCATGCCACGAGCCGCTTCTCTGACTCCGGGATCGACGCCGCTGATGCCGGCGAAAGTATTGCGGATGATTGGCAGCAGCGAATACAAGAACAGGGCAATGATGGCCGGCAGCTCGCCGATTCCGCGTTTACCGAGGATTGGGATCAGGAAGCCAAATAGCGCCAGGCTCGGTATCGTCTGAAGGACATTAGCCAGGGCGAGTACAGGCCTGCTGAGCCCGGGTCGCCGAGTCAAAAAGATGCCGATCGGAATGCCGGCGACACAGGCAGCGCCGGTTCCGGCTACAACGAGAAACAAATGCTGAAGTGTCAAGGTGAGAACTTCTTGCCGGTTGTGGATGAAGAACTCTATGAGTTGTTGCAGGAGTTTCATCTGACCGGCTCCTGGAGCGAGTCTATGAAGGCGCGCGCTTCGGCGTCCGTGGACTGGAGGAACTCGCGTGGGCGGGCCATCTCTACCAGGTGGCCGTCTTTGAACAGTCCGATGCGGGTCGCGAGAATAAGGGCCTCGCGGACGTCGTGGGTAACGAATACGATCGTCTTGTGAAGTTGACTTGCCAGGCGGGCAAATTCCCTCTGTAGCTCGGCGCGAGTGATAGGGTCAAGGGCCCCGAAGGGCTCGTCCATCAATACGATTGGCGGATCCGCGGCGAGCGCTCGGGCTACGCCGACTCGCTGCCGCTGCCCCCCGGATAGTTGGGCGGGATAGCGGTCCAGAAAATCATCGGGATCGAGCCCAACCATTCCCAGCAACTCTCGCACGCGGGCCGCGACTTTTTCACCGGGCCAGCGCTCGAGGGCCGGCACAAGTCCTACATTGCGCCCGATTGTGAAGTGCGGGAACAGTCCGGTTTCTTGAATTACGTAACCGATATGACGGCGGAGGTGAATGGGATCCCAATCCCTGGTAGCTTTGCCGTCGATCAGAATTCGGCCTCGAGTCAGCTCGATCAAGCGGTTGATTAGTTTCAGAGTGGTCGTTTTACCGGAGCCGCTCCGGCCAAGCAGAACCAGGGTCTCGCCCGCTTTGATGTCAAAGCTGAGGTTGTCGACGATGGCCCGGCCGCCCTGGACGACGAGGCCGACATCCTGGAATACAATAGCTGATGGGGCGGCAGGCCCCGATTCAGTGCTCCTATTTCCGGCTCCGCTCAGAGTCTGCCTCCTGATCAGCTCGCGAGAAACAGGTTAAAACTGAACCGCCGCGCTTGGTCGTACCAGGTCTTGGTTAGAGAAAACCCTGTATCGCGCCCAAGCTGATCGAGGGTCTCGAGGTCGAACTTATACGAGTTCTCCGTGTGGATGGATTCTCGCCAGTCGAAACGCACGGTCAGGTTCAGAGCGCCGATTCGAACTTCCTGGGGTTCCCTGCTGACCAGATGAGCCTCGACTCGGGACTCGGCCTCGTTGTACATGGCCATGTGCTCGAATTTGGAGAGGTCAAAATCAGCATCGAGCTCCCTGTTGATCCTGACAAGCAAATGCCGATTGAATGCGGCAGTAACTCCCAATTCATCGTCATAGGCAGGGACCAGGACCTCCGAGCCCTTCTTAAGGTCGGCACCCAGGAGCAGCGCGTCGCCAGGTCCCAGCACTTTGCGGATCTCTCTGAGGAAGGCTCGGGATTCAGCCGGGTCGAAATTGCCTATATTGGACCCAAGGAAGAGGATGACGTTAGAGTAGCCCTTGCCGCCGGGAATCCCCTCAGCAGTCATCCAATCGAGCGCGGCGAAGTAGTCGGCGGCGAGCGCCGTAATCTGGAGGCCCGGATACTCGTACACCAGGCTGTGGAAGCTGGGTTCCAGGGCTTTGGCCGAGATGTCGACCGGGACGTAGAGGAGGTCGCTCTGGCGCTCTATGGCTGCTTCAATTAAGTAGCGGGTCTTCTCAGCATTTCCGCTGCCTAGTTCTATCAGGCGAATCGGCTGGTGGGAATTCTCGGCGAGTTCGCTGGTGATCTCGCTGGCATAAGTGCGCAAGATCTCGCTTTCAGCCCTGGTCAGGTAGTATTCAGGCAGGCAGCAGATTGCCTCGAACAATCGCGAGCCCAGGTCATCATAGAAGTATTTTGAGGGCAGCGCTTTGGGGTCCGAGGTGAGGCCGCGGCGAACCTCTTCGGCGAAAGACCTGGCTTGCTCGCGGGCGGCGATCTGATGCATCAGGAATCGAGTTGAGTGACCAGGTTGGGCTTGTCCGAACATTTGATTAGGTCTCCGTTGCAATTGTGATCACGCGTCCTATGGTTCCTGCTGAGGTCAACCGACGGCAAAGCTCGATCTTACGCGGTGTCAGCGATAGATCAACCGAATTGCTTAGGACAAACGCGGGCTCGATCAGGACCTCAGCGTCCTTGAGGTCGAGGCCGGCGACAACCGGCGCCTTCTCGGCGGTGACGACGGCAAACAGCCAAGCAAATTATGGTCGATGAGGGTTGGATTGTAAACTGAGATGCGCGGATTTGGACTGTTACTCAAAGTTACGTTATTGTATGTTACAAACAGCCGGAACAAAGGCTGAGTTACAGAATCATCAGTGTTCTGTGGAGGCTTCGTTGATTAAGATCAGACCATTACTACTGCTTTGCTTGCTGTCAGTCCCCGCAGTGGCCCAAGGCCCCACCGCATCCCGCCCGGAAGAGATGAAGAAACTGGATTTTCTGGTCGGAAAATGGAGCGGCGAAGGATGGATCCAATTCGGCCCGGGACAACGCAGGACTTTTAGAGAAACCGAGGCGGTCCAGCTCAAGGTAGATGGCGCGATCGTGCTCATCGATGGGTTGGGCAAAGGTAATATTCCCGCCCAGCAGGAAGAGGTCACAGTCCATACCGCATTCACGGTGGTCTCCTATGACAATAAGGCGATGGTCTTCCGGTGGCGCGCATATCGAGCAGGAGGGGATTCGATAGATACGGAAGCAAAGGTTGGCGATCGCTCTCTGGAGTGGGGATTCCACGACGAACGGGCGGGAGATATACGCTTTACCATACGACTCAATGAGAAGGGGCAATGGTTCGAAGTCGGCGAGTCTTCCCGCGATCGCACTACGTGGCAGAAGTTTTTTGAAATGACTCTGGATCGGGTGAAATGACTTGAAAGGCTCAGTTGCCGTACCAGTATTTTGTCTTTTTGGCCCACTCGGAGTTCGGGTAGCGTTTATGGAGCAAGTCGAACGCGGCCTTTGAGAATTTGACGGTTTCCTTGTCGGTACAGCCGTACCTGGTTGAATGCACTGCCAGCGCCAGAGCCTCGGGGAGCCTGGGATCATCAGGCTGCACCTTTGCGAAATCCATGACCGCGGCGGGCAGATAATCGGGCGCGGTCGGAATGGCCTGGAGCTTTTTCCATTCAGCCGCAGCGGCGACGCGATCGCCCTCGGTCAGAAATCCGGGATAGGCGGGCGCGGACTTTTTCTTAGCCGCCTGAGCTGGTGGTGACTGCTGCATGGCGTCCATCTTGTCATAGTTCGAGGCCGACAGATCCATATTCAGCGGACACCACCAGTTATCTCGATAAGAGTCCGTTTTGCCGATGGGCTCTGTGCGCTCGACGCCAGGAACGACATAAGGCCGCGTGCCCGGGGATTTCAATATCAGGAATATGCCGGCGAATTTCCGAGCCGCCGGGCTCGTTGCAGTCAGGAAGGTCTGAAGACCGGGTTTCAGGTCTGGCTCGAATTCCTGCACGATGGGGACAAGCTGCTCAGCGATGCTTTCGTCGCCTATCAAGACGGCTCTGGTCCAGGCGCCAACCGCGATATCCCGCCTCAATTGAGCCGGAAGCGCTTGATTAGAAGCAGCCTCTTTGAGCATTGCCAGCGGCATCCTCTCATTGAAAATTGCTGTCGTGTCGCGGTCGAACAGGACTTTATCCGCTTTTTGGTCACCCGCCGGCTTTTCAGTCAGGTCATCCATGGCATAGCCGGCCGGCGCACGTTTTGCGCTCAATAAGAATTCGTCCAGGCTGCGAGCGAGTTGCAGGCGCTCCGACAGGAATAGATTTACCGCTGAACGCGGCAAGCCGGGAGTCACTGATCGCAAGAATTCATCGAGCAGATGGCGGGCGGCGTCTTTCTGACCCATCTCGATCGAGAGCCTGATGCGATGGAACATTATGGATGGGTATGTCGGCGACCCCTCTTTGACCTTGGCCGCCGCTGCGATCAGGTCGGGCGACGAGGCGCTAGCCGCCCCGGCTTTTGACAGAGCCGCAACCAGCCACGGCACAGACCGAGAGGCATTCCATTTCTGGAGCGAATGATCGAGCGAAGCCTTATCGCTGGACTTGAACGTAAATATCCAATCGGCAAGCTCATCCTTCTTTACGGCGTCGGTAAGGCCTGAGTCAGCGTCCGACTCGTACTTGTCCAGCAGGAACGTGTAGTCGATCAGGTTCTGCTTGAAGTCGCCGGCGGCGTCTTTGTTCAGGATGTCGCGGGACAGCTCGCGCAGCCGCTCATCAGGGTGCAAGCGGATTCTTACGAAACTCAAGAGCCTTGAGGACGCGGGATGAACGGAGCGGAGGTCTGCGCGGCCAAGGACTTTGACCAAGTGGCTGTCGGCCTGGGCCAGCAGGTCACGGTCGCATTTGCCAGGGCCGGCCGATAAAGTTGCTTTGCGAACGAGCGCTCGCGCCATAAGATATGGAGCCAGCTCGCGCCAGGGCGAGTTCTGATCGGCGGCGATGTCCTTGAACATCTGACCCGCCGTATCGAAATTGCCGGCATAGAAGTTTGCGGCCGCGATCTGATAAGCCCGGTCAGCTTGGATTAAAGAGGGAAGCCCTGACCTGGCGAGGGATGGCTCCGAGCCAGTGCCCGAGCAGTTGGAATACACGGCGTCCTGAGCCTGGATCCAATCCTTGACCTCCGGACTATCGGCACCGAATTTGTCAATGCGCTTGCTAAGAGTGGCGGCGGCTGTCTGGAAGGAATCCGGGCCGCAGTTGAGATACTCGGAGTAGTTGTCCTTCTGATCTATAGAGCGGAAGACGCTCTTGATCTCGCTCGCTGCTCCTGCCCCGGGAACTCGGCTGCGGGCGTCAGTCCATTTTTTGGCCACTCCTTCGTCCGCGCTGTCGGCGCGATTCAGGCGCTCATTCCACAATCCCGCGGCTGCCTGTTGCTCAGCAACCGTAAGCGGGACGCCGCTAAAATACCTGTAAGCCACAACGAGATATGACCTGGCATAGGTTGGCTGTATCACACCGAGCTGGCCCTGGGCGAAACCAGTCAGCGGATAGTCTGGATGGTCCGGGCGCGTGAATATGGCCTCGTCAAAATAAGGGCCGCAGGCTCCCGTTCTGGGCGGCGTTAAGAGTAATAGCAGCGCGCCGGAAACAACGGCCGCAATCAAGATTCTGTACCGGTTCATTCCCATTGTCGTATCTCGTCCATCGCTTTTTGTACGGACTCCTGGGTCCATGATTTCGGATTAAAGATGTAAACATGTCTGCCCGATGGAATCCAGGGTAAAGTTTCATCAGTCGAAATGCCCACGCTCTTAAGCGCAAGGGCAGCTTTGAAATCCGAGTGCGCCTCCAGCAACCTGCGTATATTGACGTTGTCTACGCCCATTCGGAATAACATCGGGATCGCTTCATCAATTGGGAGGCCTGAAATCCAGTCATCCCCGTAGCACCAGGATGCCAATGCGGTAATCGCGAGGGGCTGGCGCGTTGGAAGGGCGGCCCTGAGACGCACGAGCACGTTGCGATAGAATACTCTTTCGGACGATTTTGCGTCGAAGTCGACCTGGATGCCCGAGACTCCGCGAGCCAGAGCCGGGTCTGTAATCACGGAAATCAACTTTTCAGCCTGCAGGTCGGAATAGCTCGGCTTGTCTTCGATGCTGTTGGTTTCGATCCTGACAACGGCGATTACAACGGTTCCATCTGGGACCCTTAACGGTTGCAGACGAGGACGGACGGTAACGTCGTCACCCGCCAGAGTGCAAGTCTTGGCAAGATAGGCCACCCCAAACCGTGCCGGGTCCAGGAAGTTCAGATCTTCGGGCTGTTCCCAGGCCCATAGTACTACTTGCGGGATATTTGCCAGGCGGCCTGGGACGGGAGGCTTTCGGTGAAACGGATTGGAGGGCCTAAAGCCAAGCAGCCAGACCCAGAGCCCGACGACCGCCGCGCCCATCAATAAAACGATGATCGTTGGTCTCAACTTTGAGTGAACCGTAGGAAGAACCTCCCCGGTCAAAATTGGCGATCTCCCTGACAGTGGAGGCTCCTCGATCACGTGATTGCGTTCGATCTGGTCGGAATGGATGGCCGGGCCATCGGCCACGGTGAGATAGCCGGTCATTCAGTAAGCTTCTTGTAAAGAGCGCCGTATTCGTGGCTGGCCAGATAAGCAGCCATGACGTGCGGGCGCGGTCTGGCGTTGTTATGCTTATCGATCAGGTCAGCGAGCGCCTCGTCCACGAGCGCCTGAAGCTGGCGGCCTTCCTTGTCGGCCAGCTTGCGCACCGCCGAGAGGTTGTCGGGATCGACCTGAGTAGCGAATTTCTCGCGGGATTTCGACATCAGCACAAGACTCCTCTTAGGTACACCAGCATTTTGTCATGACGAATCATGAAATCTCAATGACTGGAATCGTGCGCCCACGTTTGTGGGCTTAGAGCCACAACCACATTGATCCGACCACGATATCGTTGCGAGTAATGAAGAAATGCAATCTAAATGAGGGGAATATCGCCCTAGTCCGGTTTCTCAGGGGGTGGTTCAACGCCCAAGACATACTTGGAGAACCAGGCGTATTCGCGCCGCATCTTGTCGAGCTGATGGCGAGGCTCTTGCAACCCATGTGGCTCTCGCGGAAACAGGCGCATCTCGACTGGCACATGGTTTTTCTTCAAGCCCATGTAAAGCTCCCATGCCTGCGTCGGTGGGACTCGCTGGTCGGCGGCTCCGTGCTGGATTAGCGTTGGAGTGCGGGCTTGCTTGATGAAAGTCATTGCCGAGGCTCGCCGGTAGCTTTCGAGCTCATTCCAGGGCTCGCCGCCAAAATAGCCGTCAAGGATGCGCTGCAGATCGTCGGTAGAGTACATCGAGAACATATCAGTCAGGCCGGCCCCGACCATCACCGCCTTGAATCTGTTCGTTTGAGTAAGGGTCCAGGCGGTCATGTAGCCGCCGTAACTCCAGCCAGCCTGGGCCAGTCTTTCGGGATCAGCGATTCCTTTCGCAATCAAGGAATCGATGCCGGTCTGGATGTCCTGGTAATCGGCGCCGCCCCAGTCCCTGACATTTGAGAGCAGGAAGTTCTCGCCGTAGCCTGATGATCCCCTGATGTTGGGATAGAAGCAGACCCAGCCATGGCCGGCCCAGACGTGGCCAAAATTCCCCCAGGTTCCTGGGAATGCCTGGGTCCACACGCCAGACGGCCCACCATGTACGTCGACAACCATCGGGTAGCGTTTGCCCTGCTCTAATCCAATGGGATAGAGGACCAGGCCCTCGATCTCAATGCCGTCTTTGCTCTTCCAGCGGATTAACTCACCTCGGCCCAACTCGAAACCGGCGACCTCGGGGTTATGATTGGTCAGTTGAACCGGAGCGAAGCTTGAAAGCGACCGTGTGACGTATACATCGGCCGGGTGCTGGATGTCAGACTTCGTGAAGGCGGCAACAGATCCGTCTTTACTGAAGGTAGCCTGGCTGATGACGCCTGTAATACTGGAGATGGCGCGAGGCTCGCCACCTGTGGCCGGCGCCGAGAAAAGCTGTGAAGTCGTTCCGACTTGTGACACGAAGTAAATCGTGCGGCCGTCTGGAGACCAGATCGCCGGTCCCGGTTGGTACTTAAATCCGACTGCGACTTCGTGCACTCCGGATCCATCGGCCGACATAACCGTGAGATGGAGCTGGCCGAGCAACCCGTTCTTTTCATCCCGAGATAAATAAGCGATCTTGCTTCCATCGGGAGACCACCGTGGAGATGCGTCCGGTCCTTCATTATTTGTCAGCTTGCGAGGCTTTCCGGACTCTACACTTACCATCCAGATGTCGGTGACGCCGCCGTCATCGGCCTTTGGGGTGGGAACCGTCACGTAGGCTATGGTTTTCGCGTCGGGCGACCACTGGGGCTCGCTCGCCGAATAGTCGCCTTTCACAAGTTCGGTTGCTTTTTTGGTATCGACGTCTATGAGCCAGATGCGGGACATCTTGTAGTTCTGGTCGACTACTATTGTGTCGTCCTTGTCTTTTTGCTTTTTCTCTTCATCGGCAATCGGCTCCTGTTGGGCGATGTATGCTATTCGACGACCGTCCGGGGACCAGGCAAATGATTGAACGGCGGTTTTTGACTCGGTGAGCTTTTGGGCCTCGCCGCCGAAGGGAGAGATCAAAAAGATCTGAGCCTTATTGTCATCTCTGTTCGAGATGAATGCGAGGCGCTTACCATCGGGCGACCAGCGAGGCTCTGTGTCGCGCTTATTGTTTGTAGTTAGCCTGATTGGATCTCCGCCCGAGGCCGCTACCAGCCAGATATCGGGATCGGCGGCGTCCTCTTTCAAATCCGCGGAGGTCACGACGTAAGCCACGAACCTGCCGTCGGGCGATATCTGCGGGTCCGAGACCTGCTTGAGGGCGATTACATCCTCGGGCGTCATGGGCCGCTTTTGCTGAGCGGGTGCACTGGTGGCAAGAACCGTAGCGAGCGCGATTGCGAGGAAGATGACCCTGGCGATTGGTTTCATGAGAGCTCCCTTTTGACCGAAGTTGAGTTGAACATATCAGAGCAACCGCCTTTGGAGTCAAGCGTGAATGCAGTGGCTGGTGACCGGGGAGCGGGGCGGGCACCGAGGCCAGCCCGTCGTCGCTATTCAACAAGGCCCCCAACGATTGGCGGCTCGAGAACAACGTTTGGAACCAGGCGGACTCGTGGTATGCGCGCGGGCAGGCAAGACCCGCCACTCGGCTCCTCTGGAGGCCGGGGAGCGCCGCTCGTCAAGACTAACTACCACCTTAGTAATAAAACTCTCGCGACCTGCCACGAACGACAGCAACAAAACCGTGGAGATTGACAGGCATCGAAAGAAACGATAGATTGACTGCTCCCAGGCAAGGTGAATGAGACTCTGTCGAGCTGACAAGCATGTAGCGAAGCGAGGGTGACGGGTGGCAGATGGGTAGGGGGGCCACGACAAATTGTACTCACAGTGTGAGAATTCTTTTTCTGGGTCAGTGTCTCATATATGGTTATGACGGCGTCGATCATGCTTCAACCTTTGTGAATCATGCCGTTGCCAATCTCGCAACTCGATTTGGTGACCGCCATATCACCCTGGTCCGCAAACACCTCTATCATCCGAACGGATTAAAGGCCATTCTCCGGCACCGCTTTCTCTTTTCGCGGCCCGACATAGTCGTTATCAGCGTGATTGCGAGCTTTGCGGTTCAACGCGTAAGAGTCAATCTGCTGTATGAAATGGCGCCGGAGATCGTGGATACGGCGCGGTCATTTACCCGGAAGATCGAAGCCCGGGGAACCCGTCACAACGGGGCTCCAAAGCAACAAACCGCGATTGACCGGTTTGCCGCCTGGCATCCGCCGATCGCTCTGGCCGAATACGAGCGCCTCGTTGAAGAGGGCGTGGACATTTGCCAGAGCGGCGGCGCTCGGGTAGTGCTGCTCGGACCCGGACGATTCAACGAGGATATCGAGGCCGATTTCTCGGTTCCGCGATCTGAAGTCCCGATCCTGTTCGCCTCGGTTAATGAGATGGTGAGGCGAGTGAGCAAACGCAAAGGAGCTCTGGTTGTCGATGCCCAGGGGGCGCTTTGTGAGCGAGGCGGAGAAGTCTTCTTGCCGCAAAACATTCGTTGGAGCCGTCACGGTCACGACCTTGTAGCCCTCGAACTCGAGAGCGTCCTGGCTTCTGAAATAATCCGGTCAAATCCATCGGCTATTAGTAGACATGACGATCGCATTGACAAAAGGCAACTGGCCAATAACCTCGCCGGTAGACGCCCTTAGCAGGGGCCTGGATCTGTTATTGATTCCGGTGGTCTGTTTTGTCCTACTCATCAAAGCGTATGAGATCTTCGACCTTTACGTTTTTCTTATCATTATCACTCCGGTCTATTTAATCAAGAATCTATTGGTGGATCGTCTCGCGCCGGAAACGCCTACGTTAAACTGGCTGGATCTTGCGGTGTTGTTTGTCGGGATCGTCGAAGTCGTCAGTTACGCGACCTCCACCTACCAGCCTAATAGCCTGTACTATCTCGTCGAAGCGCTCTTTCTTTTCCTCTTCTATTGCCTTATAAGGTTCAACCTCAGGCACGATTACCAGCGCGTAGCGATATACCTGGCGATCGCGGCAACTGGCTTCTGGATCTCATCCAGAGCGCTTTATTCATTCTGGCGCCATTACGGCCGTTTGAATGCGCTTGGCTTTGGCGATGCTAGCGAGTTCAAACATCTGTTCGGTCTGGTCGGGTCGGATGGCTACGCAACCGCCGAACGCATCACCATGCTTCTGGCTTTTCTGCCTTTTCCCCTGATCCTGTTCTTCAAGCTCAAACGGTTGCGGCGAGTCAGATGGCTAATGTTGGCTCCGGTAGCTACTATATTGCTCGCGTTGTCGGTTACATTTTCACGGGCAGTCTATGTGGCGGTATTTGCTTTTCTGCTTGTGGCAAGCTTACTTGTTTACCGGTACAAACTGTTCTCCGCCAGGCGCATCATCCTGTTTAATCTGCTGGTTGGCATCGTAGCGTTGGTTTGTCTCGCGCCCGTGGCGAAGCCTGTACTGACGACGCTCGAGATGTTCAAGTCTAAATCACAAGTACGCAGCCTCGAAGGAAGGATACACCTGTGGCGCGCGTCCATCGACATAGTCGAGCAGCACCCCTGGACCGGCGCCGGAGCTTGCAACTTCCCCATGCGATACGGTGGTTATACGGAAGAGCACACGGCTTTCGTCGTCAGCACGTTCAACTATTTCTTACAAATTCTGGCTGAGAGGGGAGCGCTGGGTTTGCTTGCTTACAGCTTGTTGCTGTTCGCCTTCTTTAAGACATCGGCGGACCATATCAAGCTTTGTAAAAGCGAGTTGTACAGGCTCACGGCCATCCTATGTGTCGCCAGCTTTGGCGTCGTTATCGTTAGAGATCTGACTTACTCGTCAATACTGATAAACAAGGCAGCAAACGCCGTGCTGTGGCTGATGTTTGCTGCTATCGCCCGGACCGAGGCGTGATCCTGCCGATGAAGGTGAAACCCCATACGTGGATGATCGTGATGATGCTCGCATGGGCGATGTTCGGCTGGGCCGTTGAAAAGCATGCCGTCGCGAAATCCGCCGAAGAGCATTTTCAATCTTTTGTTTTGCGAATGGCGGAGGCCCGGTACTCGGAAGCTCAGATGGAAATTGAAAACGCGGTGAGATTGTCGCCAAAAAACGCTTATTACGTTGCCGGGAAAGGGTTACTCGACGAAAGAATGATTGGCCCATCACTTGGGTCCGGTGTATACCTCGTCAGCACGGCGGATCTCGACGAAGAAGATAGAATGCACGTCGACGCGGCCATGAGCGCTTATGAGAAAGCGCTGGCGCTAAACCCGAATGACGGCTGTTTCCACCACAACCTGGGTTGGCTTTACAACGTTTCAGGTCACAGAGAGCAGGCGATCGATTGTTTCAAGAAAGCAATCGAAGCCGACGGCGCCAGCGCCGTGTATCGCGTCAGCTTCGGCCTTTTTTACGAGCAGGGCGGCCTGACGGAAGACGCCGCGAACGAGTATTCTTCGGCGATTCGGTTGTCGCCGAGCCTCCTGGACTCTCGTTTTTTTGCCGATTTCAAAAGGCGCCGGCCGTCGAAAGCGGAAGAATTGGTAGCCGCCGTCGCTCAGTATCTGGAAAACCAGGTCCGCCAAACCGGCGACCCCTTCTTCAAGGCGAGGCTTGCGAAAGTATATCTGTACAGCGGCCGGACAGAAGCGCTGGAAATACTGAGGCAGACCACCAGGGAGCTGCCAAATCTGTCACGACCCTGGCTCTACCTCGGCCAGCTCTATCAACTTCAGTCCAATGAGGGAGAAGCGAAACGTTCCTATGAGAGAGCCGTTTTTCTGGATAAGAGCGATTACTCGTCACAACTTCGATTGGGAGAAACTTATGATCGCGAGCAGCGAACGTCAGATGCCATCGGTTGCTACCGATCGGCCATAGAGGACTGGCTGTATAAGCCGTCGGTTAGCGCGCGCCGAGCCGCGCGCATCTACATGGCGGCGCACATCGTTGCAAATGATCTCATTCCGGAAGGGCTCCTGTCTTACACTGAGCCGGATTTTGACCTCGCCGGAACCTGTTCGCGACTGGCGGCGCTTTATCGAGACACCGGCAAGACCGAACTTGCTGATTATTATGAGAGACTGGGAAAAGGAACAGTTCCGGGTTCGGGGTTCCGGGTCGGTGGTTGAATGCCCGAAAGCCCCAGCCGCGAACCGGCGTTGAATAATGAGCAGGCGCGGGAAGATCGGTCTTGGGTTTGCAGGCCTTTTGCTTCTATTGATGATTCTGGGTTCAATAGCAGCGCTGGTCTACAGGCCACAGATCTTGTTTTCACGGGGCGGGCCTCTCCCCGAGGAGTCCTGGCTCGTCGCCGGCCCGTTTTCGGGAAACGGGGATAACGGGCTCTATAAGGATTATCTGAGCGGACATGGTGAAGCGCTCCGCCAGGCCCGCCAGGGCGATATCGCCGCCTGGCAAGTGCAAGGCTTGTTGCGCTGGCAAGCGGCAACTCCCGACGAAAGCGGCTGGATAGATTTCAAAAAGATCTGGCCCCCTCGGCCCGGCAAATATGGCTCTGTAGCTTACGCCTATACTGAACTCGTAAGCGACAAAGATCAGAGCGCCGTCGCAACCGTCGGAAGCGGGACCGACGTGCAGATTATACTGAACGGCGAAGTCGTTTTTGAGAATCGCGTGTTCGACACGGCGGATGTTGATCGGTATACGCTGGTCTTGCCCCTGCGTAAGGGGATCAATCCGGTGCTTGTTAAGGCAAGACAATTCCTGGAATGGAGATTTCAATGGACGTTTCATGCCGCGCCGGGAAACCTGTTCGTGAATAAACACAACACTATCATCCCCGATTTTCGCCTCACCGAGTCCGTAAGCGCCTGGGGTCAGGTTGAGGTTGCGAACCTCAGCAGCCGCGCCTTGCCGGATGTAACGGTCGAGGTGCTGGGTGATGATCTTGTGTCATCTGCTCAATCGGAGCCTGCGTTCATCGGGCCCGGTGAAGTGCAGCGAATTCCCATCCGCCTGGCCTGCAAGAGAGCTGTCGCGGAGGGCGAGAGAGCAACCGTCCACCTGCGGGTTCTAGCGGGCCCAGACCAATACTCTTTCGAAGCTGAACCTTTGGTAAGGAAGGCCAACGAGTTTTTTGTAACGACGTATCGCTCTGGCGTGGATGGTTCGGTGCAGCCGTACTCGGTGCTTTTGCCGCCGTCATTCGAGAAGACGGCCGCATACCCGTTGATAATTCTGATGCACGGAAGCCAGGTGACGAGCTGGGGGCGCAACATTCTGTTCTACGCCCCAAAGGAATGGGCCATCCAGATCGCCGTGCACGACCGCGGCAATAATGACTTCCGTGAGATTGGAGAGGTAGATATCGACGAGGCCATGGCAGATCTTATGAAACGCTACCGAATCGATCCTGACCGCCTCTATCTTTCGGGGCATTCGATGGGAGGAGAAGGAGCATGGTTTCTGGCGGAATCCCATCCGGATCGTTGGGCCGCGATTTCGGCGCAGAGTTGCAACTCGGACCTGTCGCTCGATCGCCCGGGGACGCGCAAAGCGCCCAATACAAAACAACAGGAGTGGGAGCGTCAATTGCTGCAATGCCGGAGCGCGATCAATTTCGCCGAAAACGTCGGGCATGTGCCGGCGTACATGATGCATGGAGCGCTGGATGCAACCGTGCCGGTCATCCAGAGCCGGGTCATGTCGGCGCGCCTGGACGTTCTGGGCTATGAGCATGTTTATGATGAGAATCCCGAAAACGGGCACTGGTGGGGCAGAGTTGAGCACGGCCACGGCATCGACTGTATGGACAAGGCCGCAATCTCAGACTTCTTCCAGAAGCACGGGCGCGCGCAAGATCCGCGACAGGTTGTTTTTAAGACCGACAGCCTGCGCCGCGCCCGCGCTTACTGGGTCACGATTGGCGAGATGGATTCTGCCGACAAAAAGGCCTTTATAAAGGCCGAGATCATAGCTCCGAATAATATAGCCGTGCAGCTTGATAATATTACGCAGTTTACGTTGGATCTGAACGACCGCTTGATCAAAACCGATCAGCCTCTCTCCGTGAGTATTGATGACAATGTCATTTTTCATGGGCAGGTGCCCGCTTCGTCGCGGCTGGCGTTCCGGCGTCAATACGATGGAAGCTATGTCCGGCTTGCGGATGAAAGTGTCCCCGGAACCCAAACGCCGGCCATCAAAAAGACCGGACAGGTTTACGGTCCCGTGATCGACGCGTTCAACAAACCGTTCCTTTTTGTCGTCGGATCGCAACGAGCAGGTGAAGAGTCCGCGTCCATGAATGACGCATCTCACCGTGCCGCGCTGGCGCTGGCCCGTGACTGGATGTACCGCTGCAACGGCATCGTTAGAATTAAGGCGGATAGAGAAGTTACGCCGGACGACATTGCTTCACTTAACCTTATCTTGTTTGGCAACGCGGCCACGAACTCCATGATCTCCGAGATCAATGATGCTTTGCCGATCGGGTTCATCCCGAAAGGTATCCGTGTTGGAGGGCGAAAGGTCGTCTCGGATGATACAGGCATGATTATGGTCTCGCCGAATCCGCTGAATCACAGCAAATATGTTTTGATCGTGGGCGGAACAACGCCGCGCAGCATGGAGATCGCGAGTCGATTGCGGCTTACGGATCTACCGGATTACGTGATTTTCGACTGGACTACCCTTAGAGGCACGGGCGTAGGTTTCGTGGACGGCGGCTTTTTCGACAAATACTGGCGATAATGGCTCGCTCCTTCCGCCGCCGGCGCCTATGTATATGGGTGGCCAAGGACGGACGCGCTCTCGGTTCCAACGCACGACGCTCCCGGGCCGGAAATATCCAAACTCGAGGGGCAGCCAAGTCCCGCCAACGCGGTTGGAGTTAGGGGTTGGAGTAGACGCCGTGCCGTACTCTTATTCTCAATCCGAGCCGATTGGGGTAGACCTTCAATTCGTGCAAAGCCATATCGCCGATCGGGCGCTCGGAAGTGTAAGCGATGATGTATTCGGACCCTATGTCGAAAATGACTGATGGCGACACTTGTTTGAATTCATCGGCTGTGGCGGGGTTCCAAAATGCGCCTCCCGAGCTCTCGGCGAGGTCCTTCATCGTGCTTTGTTCAGCCTCGATGATTGCCATGTACCGCTGCTGGTTTTCGACCATTTGCCTGAACCTGGGGTTGAGTTTCATGACGTTGAATCGATCTTTACATGCGTGAGGTCTTAGGCGCGCCAGTATCAACGGGCTCTGATCAACTATATAGACCGTTGCTCGCGCGCGATCCAAGGCTTGCCTGGCTTGATCCAGTGCGTTCTTCGGGAAATCGTCGTAACCATCGGTAAACAACACAACGCTGTGGCGGCCCGAGGCCTTAGGCAGGAGTTCTTCCGCGGCGTATGTCAGGCTGTCGTAGAGATGCGATTTGGCTCCGGGCTTGAAGTCTTCAGTTAGAGCCTTTCTTAAGGAGGCTTTGTCGCTGGTCCATCCTGATAACACGGCGACTTTACCCGCATACGTGATGATGGCGGCCTTGTCGTTTTCGCCAATCGAGTCGATTATGCCGAGTGCCGCCTCGCGGTTCAGGTTTATCTCCTTGGAGCCGCTGAACTCGATACAACTATCAACTATCAAGACTATATTGGCCGGGGCGCGCATGAGACTGGTGACAGTACGCCGGGAGTTGTCCTCGGCGACGATCAGGTCCGATGGCGACAGATGATCCGGTAGCTTCCCGGTGTCGCTTTGCACAGCAATGGGCACGAGAACCTCTTCGGCCCTGAGGTGTATCGTCTGGTCAGTTTGATTCGGTTGATTTTGGGGATTCGCTGGCCGGGCTCTGCCGCTCTGTCCCTGAGCCTGAGGTACCAGCAATAGCAGAGGGACAAACACCAGATGAAAGGCGAACGCAGGCGGAAAGTGAAGAACTGAGTGCGATTGATGCTTGCCGGCTTCGAACGTAGCACCCTGGCTACGACACGGGATCACACTTCGACTCTCTTGGAATCGCTCCTCAATCGAGCCGGTGCCAGGGCTGAGGTCAGAGTGATACTGTGGGTACGCGGAAGGGGTTAAATCCATTTCGCTCTCTCTGATCGACGGAGTGTATGAGAACGGACTGTGCAAGACATAATACCGCGGGGTAGGGGGTTCCGGCAAAGGGTCCTGGCGCTGCAAAGAATTGAATATCAAACCCGATGGGCTTCCGGACTAGATGACGTCGAGGCGTTTGCCGACCTTGTCAAAGGCTGCTAGGGCCCGGTCCAGGGCCTCGCGGGTGTGAGCGGCCGAGATCTGGGCGCGCAATCGGGCCTCGCCTTTGGGAACGACGGGATACCAGAGGCCCTTGATGTAGACGCCCTCGCCCAGCAGCTCCCTGCTCATGTCTTGAGCGAGGGCTGCCTCGCCCAGGATGACCGGCACGATCGGATGGAGGCCCTTGATGATCTTGAATCCGAGCCGCACAATCTGCTCGCGGAAGTATTCAGTGTTGCCGTGCAAGGTGTCGACAATCGCGGGATCGGTCTCGATCATGTTTATGGCTTCGATCGACCCAGCTACCACCATGGGCGGCATAGTGTTGGAAAAGGTGTACGGGCGCGATTTCTGGCGCAAGAACTCGACCAGCGGTTTGCGGCCGGCTATGAAACCGCCGCAGGCCCCGCCAAGAGCTTTACCAAAGGTGCCGGTCATAACGTCAATCTGGCCGAATACGCCAAGTTCTTCATGAGTTCCGCGGCCGCGTTTGCCCAGCACTCCGGTTGAGTGTGAATCATCGACCATCAGGAGCGCTCCGTGCTCGCGAGCCAACCTGACCAGTTCGGGTAGCGGAGCCAGGTCGCCCTCCATAGAAAACGTGCCGTCGGTCGCGATGATCTTGATCCGGTAACTCTTGTCTCGATCTTCCTCGAGCATAGCGGCCAGGCGCCGGGTGTCCGAGTGTGGGTAAGGGCGCGACACAGTCTGCTTGGCGATCCCGCGGCACAGCCGGATGCCATCAATGATGCTGGCATGATTCAACTGATCGCTGTAAATGGCGTCTTGATAGGCGGTCGAGCCCAGGTCGTTAGCCAGCAGCCCCGCAAAGAATGCCTCATTCGCCGAAAAGGCCGATGAGTGCAGGATCCCGGCTTCGCAGCCGACGAATTCGGCAATCCGCCGCTCGAGATCGATGTGAATCGGCTCAGTGCCGCACAGAAAACGGACCGAAGCGAGGCCGTAGCCCCATTCGTCGAGCGCCTTGCGGGCGGCTTCCTTTATCCGCGGATGATTGGAAAGGCCCAGGTAGTTGTTAGAGGCGAGCATTACGACATCCCGGCCGCCGACGATTACCTCGCTGCCCTGCTGGCTCTCAAGGGGCACCTCGTACTTGAAGGTTTTCTGCTCCTTGATGCTTTCCAGCTCGCGGTCGAGGGCATCATAGAGTTCTTGGGGTCTCATTCACGCCTCCTTGATGTCGACTCCAGGTGGGACGAGCAATAGCTTTATTGCCTCGTGGGTGCGAACCAGCTCAAAGCCCTGCTCAAAGTTGGCGAGCGGAATGGGCTCTCGCCTTATTATCTTTTCGAGCTTGGACTTCAACCCGGACTTTTCGGATGCGAGCAGATCAAGCATCGTAAACCATGTATCGAACATACGGCGCCCGAAAATACCTCTCAACGTAACTCCCTTCCACACGGCGTATTTGCCGAAGTCGAAAGATGGGAGCGGCCACGCTGGTATTCCAAGTAACAGGATGCTACCGCCATTTTTGACCAGCGAGCCCGCATCGTTGTAGGCGGCCTCGGCGCCGCTCATCTCGAGCACAATGTCAACACCTCCGCCCTGTTCGTGCGCGGCGCGCTCGAATAGCTCGGACCTGGCCGTGGCGTCGACCGCCTCGTTGGTGTCAAAGCAGAAATCGGCGCCCAGTTCACGAGCGGTCTGAAACCGCCCCTCAAGCCGGGCGTGGCCAAAGTCATCGCGAGGATCCGAAAAATCGGTGATGTAGATTCGCGTGGCCCCCAGCGTTCTTGCAAGCGCCGTTGCCATCAGACCCTGTGCGCCGCATCCCAGGATAGCGACAGTCTTGCCGGCCACGTCCGCTTCGGTGACGGTGTGGACCGCATTACCTAGAGCATCGAGGAATGCGCCAAATCGCGGCGGAATCACCGAGCGGCCGCCAAATCGGTCCAGGTTAATGACGTTGTCGCTCGGAACAGTCACGTATTGGGCGAATGCCCCGTCGAGGTGCAGGCCCTTAACCCTGATGTTCTGGCAGATGTGGCGCTGACCGGTGCGGCATTGCTGGCAGTGCCCATCGCTTATATGCATCTCACTGGTGACATAGTCACCGGGACGCGCCACCTCGGGGTGAACGTCCTCGCCGGTTTCGACAACTTCACCGCAGAATTCGTGGCCAATTATGATGGGTGTGTAATCGGCAAGATCGCGGCCGTGGTACGCCATCATTTCGTCTCGGAGCCCCGGCCGGCTAGTGATGTGGTATATGGACTGGTCCGTTCCGCAAATAGAAGCGGCAATGACCCGTATTTTGACTTCGGTGTGACCGACGCCGGGCTCGGGCGCCTTATCGGTGAGTTCCAGTCCGTCCCTGGTGAGGCTGGGCTTCTTGAGTGCTAACATCGACCTCCTCGTCAGTCAGTAGCCTGAAGCGACATGCTATCCGAGATCATCCGGCGGCGCAAAGGATGCTGGTTCCCGGTTACTCGATTCAGTGCGACGCCGGAAGCCAAGAGCCGCCTGAAGGCGGTCCAAACGGCCAGTCAACGTGGGATCTTACGAGTCCTCGGTGATGATGTCAGTAGCGGCACGCCTTAATCGGTCCATGACGGCTTCTCCTTCGCCGGCCGGCGCGATACCCTCGACCACGATAACGTCAGGATGGCGTTCATCCAGTCGCCGAAGGCTGGAATAGATCGAGGCGGCATAGTCCTGCGGCATTTTGCCAACGATGATCTCACTGAATTCCGGCCGGTTGATACCGGCCGGAGTGTGGCCCAAATAGCCGACGCTCCCGATCTCGAGGAACTTCTTACAGGTTCGCTGAATGAAGTCCGGGGAGCCCCGCTCGATTAATACGACCCGCGCCTGTGGGCTGTAATGCTTGTGGCGCGTGCCGGGAGACCGCCTCAGTTGAGCTTCGGAATCTGCGGCCTTCACCAGGCCGATTACGCTGCTAATTACTTCGGCGGTGACCCAACCGGGTCTCAGGATAACCGGTGGGTCGGCGGTCATATCGATGACAGTCGATTCTATACCTATCAACGTATCGCCGCCGTCCAGGATCAAATCTACTTTGCCGGCGAGGTCGTGCAGGACGTGCCGAGCGCTCGTCGGGCTGGGTTTACCCGAAGTATTGGCGCTGGGTGCGGCGATAGGGGTCGCGGCAGCCTGGATCAAGGCAAAGGCAATCGGAGCGCTGGGCATTCGCACGGCGACTGTGTCCAGGCCCGCGGAAACGGATGGCCCGAGCATGGTGCTTCGGCGCAGCACCAGGGTCAGGGGGCCGGGCCAGAACTGCTCGATCAGTCTTGCCGCCTTGTCGCTGATTTCTGGCGCGACGTCGTCCAGCATCTGGCGGCCCGCGACGTGCACTATAAGGGGATTATCGGAAGGTCTGCCTTTAGCCTGGAAGATCTTGCTGACGGCCTGACGGCTCGTTGCATCGCCTCCCAGGCCATAGACTGTTTCAGTGGGGAAGGCGACCAGCCCTCCGCTGCGAATGATAGAGGCGGCTTTGGCTATTAGCTGCGGTTGAGGGCTGACCGGGTCGATTTCCAGTATTTCGGTCTGAACCATGTTGGGAGCAAGTAGCATTGCGACGCCGCCGGATTTCGATCCAGGAATCGCTCCGTGCTTTTGATTGTCACCGCCAGAATGGAAAGCGGCGACGAGTCGCCGCAATCCAAAAAAAGCGTGCGGTTAGCAGCGCTCAAAAGTCGAAATCGGTTTCGCTCTTAATACGCGCGGCAAAGTCTTCGAGCGCCGCTGCTCCTTCGTCGCCTTTCCTCGAGCGCACCGCCACCGTCCCAGACTGAGCCTCTTTGGGTCCCACGACGAGCATGTATGGAACCTTCTCCATCTGGGCGTCGCGAATCTTGGCTCCGATCTTGTCGTCCCGCGCATCGAGTTCGACTCGAAGGTCATCCGATCTGAGCCTTTCGTAGACCTGCCTGGCATAATCAGCCGTCTTCTCTGAAATCGACAGAACCTTGGCCTGCGTAGGGGCCAGCCAGACCGGAAAGGCGCCGCCGTAATGCTCGATCAATACGCCAATGAATCTTTCCAGAGAACCATAGATGGCCCGATGAACCATAACCGGAACTGACTCAGTGTTATGTTCGTTTGCGTAGACCAGACCAAGGTTCCGAGGCTGCTGAAAATCAAGCTGAATCGTCGCAAGCTGGTGCTCTCGCTTAAGCGAGTCCTGGACCATCTGGTCAATCTTTGGGCCATAGAAAGCTGCCTCAGCCTTGGCGACCTGATATTCCAGCTTGTTTGATTCGAGCGCCTCCTGCAGCAGCACTTCGGCTTTATCCCAAAGGGCCACGTCGCCCATGAATTTTTCAGGATTCCTGGTGCTCAGGACGAACCGGTAGGGCATTTCAAAAGCCCGATATACGCGATCGACCATCCTCAACATTCGATGTACTTCCTCGCCGATCTGGTCCTCCGTTATGAACACATGGGCGTCATCCTGTTGGAACTGCCTGACGCGGGTGAGACCCGCCAGCGCGCCCGCGCGTTCATTGCGGTGGAGAACGGTCTGCTCGGAGAGCCTCAACGGAAGCTCGCGATAGCTGCGCCGCTTGGCGTTGAACATCAGCATGGCCTCTGGACAGTTCATCGGCTTCAGCGCAAATTCCTGATTCTCCTCCTGGACGATGAACATGTCCTCTTTGTAATGGGCCCAATGCCCCGAGGCCTTATATAGCTCTGAGCTGGCCAGGACCGGGCCCTTTACCTCCGCGTAGCCGTTCCGAAACAAGAACCGCCGCATCTTATCCTGCAAGGTGTTGTATATGACGGTGCCTTTGGGCAGCCAGAAAATGGCTCCTGGAGCCCATTCGTGAATCATGAACAGCTCCAGCTCGCGGCCCAGCTTCCTATGGTCGCGCCGTTTGGCTTCCTCAACATTATGCAGGTATTCGTCGAGCTCTTCCCTGGTCGGCCACACGGTCCCGTAGATACGCTGGAGCATTGGATTGCGCTCGCTCCCCCTCCAGTAGGCGCCGGCGATCGACGTCAGCTTGAAGTGCTTGCACTCACCCGTGCGGCGAACGTGAGGCCCCGCGCACAGATCCGTAAAGTCGCCGATCGTGTAGGTGGATACCGACCCACCCGGAATCCCCGCGATCAGCTCGGCTTTGAAGTTCTGATCGTGCGATCCGAAGAATTCGAGAGCCTTCTCTTTTGACCACGTCTCCTGGGCAAAATCGTACCCCTGTTTCACGATCTCGCGCATCCTCCGTTCGATCTCCTCAAGATCATCAGGAGTCAGCGCTCTGGGAAGCTGCATATCGTAATAGAACCCATTCTTGATTGGGGGGCCTATGCCGAACTTAGCCTCGGGGAATATCTGGCGGACCGCGGCCGCCATGATGTGTGAACTCGAGTGGCGCAGGCAGTAAAGGCGGTAGTCTCGCTCGGACGGGAAGTCCCCCGGACCGAGCGCAATGTCTTGATCGCTATTAATCTCTTCGCTCATTCTAGGGTCTCCTCACGAACCTATTATCGCAAACTCCTGTTGGGATTCGAATATGCGCGCCGTCAACCTACTGGAGCAGCAGGGTTTAAGGTATGACGCCAGTGGAATCGGGTATCTCTTTTACCACAAGGCGCCAGTCCCGCCGTGAATCCCGCAAATCTCAATGGTACCACGCTGGTCCAAGCCGAAAAAGGCAATCGACCGGACCGTCGTAGACTTGACCGCTCGGACACCGGCTGAGCTGCTTGTTTTTCTTCTATAATAAGTACTTATCATTCCTCTGCACTGGTCGAATTGTATGTTGAGATCATTGACACTCCCGCAAAAATACTGTAGTCTATTGATTGTACCCGTGGTAGTTGTGCCCCTTGTACCCCGGCAGGACTGGGAGCAGTCTTAGAGATCAAAAGTAGCCCCAGCATTAACTGCCGGCCCCGACAGTCGCGGATCCTCTTCCCCAACAGAGCTTATCGCGTTAAAAGCGCTCCCGCCAAAATCTTAATGCCGCGATTCAACGGCTTCCCGTTTGAGGGTTTAACTGTCCACGGGCGTAGCCTACCCTGATTCGCTTCCGGTTTGGATCCGCTAATCGATAACCCAAAGCGTAACAGACACCTAAATGAGCAGTGATTCAGGACAGGCAGTTCGGCAGCGATTCACACTATGATGCTTGTAATTCCCCTGAAGGGACGAGGCGCCGCTGGTGCTTTCATTGTCGGCATACTGGCGATTGGCGCGCTGCTGGGACGCCTGGTGCTCTTCAACTTCATTGTGTTTTCTCTTTCGGATTCGAGGTCGCCGGTGAGTACGGGAGCACTCGATTCGGCTGCTGGCTACTTTCCATCATCGGCAAGGCTCAATGCGAGGCTCGCCGAATCACGGATATCCGACCCCGATCGCGACTTGGGGCTTGCGGCCCAGGAGATCGAGCGAGCGGCATTCTTATCACCTCACGACTACCGCCTTCAGGTCGTCCTGGCATCGATTAAGGAATCTCAGCGAGACCTGACGGCCGCCGAAAAGGCGATGAGAGAAGCGGCATCCCTTGCTCCTTCGAATATCGACGTGCGGTGGAGGCTGGCCAACCTGTTGCTGCGGGAGAGCAAAATCACCGATTCCCTGGTTGAGTTCCGCTCGGCCGTAGCCGGAGATCAGTCATTGATGCCGGCAACGCTCGATCTTGTCTGGAGGGTCACCGGTGGTGATTTGGCGAACCTCCAATCGGTGGCGCCCGACACGCCTGCAGCGAGCCTCTCGGTTGCAACCTTTCTGCTCAAACACGCTCAGATGGCAGAGGCAGTACGGCTCTTTGAAGGCATCGATCCTCAGGCGCGCCGCGCGGCGCCCGCGAGCTCCGACTTTATTAACACCATGATCAAGAGTGGCGAGTTGGAACAAGCCCGCCTGCTGTGGATTGGACTGGTTTCGGGCAGTGGCGCCGCTGTAGTTGGCCCTCAGGCCAAACCGATAGTTTGGAACGGCGGGTTTGAATCGGATCCAATCACCGGACTCGCTCAGTTTGACTGGAACCTGGGCGAAAGCGAGTACGCGACGATTGGCATCGACACGGGCTCCGCTCATCAGGGCAGCCGGTCTCTGAGAATCGATTTTGCCGGGCGCGAAACCACCAGGCTGGATGGAGAAATAAAGCAGGGGCTAGTGCTTAGTCCGGGCCGCCGTTACAAGCTCGAGTTCTATGTTAAGACCCAGAACCTTGTTACCACAGATGGCCCGCGGCTCGCTCTCAGATGCGATGGTGAGCCAGGCTGGATGCCTGCTGGGACGGCGATAGCGGCGGGCACCGGAGACTGGCGAAAGATGGAGCTTGACTTCGTCGTTCCGCGAAAGTTCGGCACAACAGGACCTCCCGGCAATCCGCTCATCAACGGCGGCATCAATACCCTGCACAAAGGCACTGGGCAGGCGCCTGCACGCGGCGAAGCGGCTCGGTCAGTTTGGCAAACCGACGGGGACGCAGTTGCGGTGACAATCAAGCTTATACGGATCCCAAAATTCAGCTATGACGAGCCGACGCGCGGCACTATCTGGCTGGACGATTTCAACATCGTCGAAGTCGACTGAAGGAAGAATGGCCCTGGCTACCAGCAAAGAATTGGTTGAATCGAGCTTAGTGGTAACGGCCCGCGAGCCCAGGATGCATCGTGCGCACGATGCCGCGGTTCCCGTGGCCCGGGTCAGCTCGATTTGGGAGAAAGCGATCGTCGTCGTATTACTCGTGGCCGTCGTCGGTACTGCGCTGGCTTGCGGGGCCGTCGAGCCATGGTCGGTCGCCCTCTTCGAGTTGATGGTTGTCTTGCTTGTAGTCCTATGGGCCGGACAGGCCCTCTCAGGCGGGCGGTTAGTCGTGAGTGTTCCGGCGGCGGCCGTGCCGATTGGACTCCTGGTCTTGTTGGGTGTTGTGCAAAGTCTGGCGTTCACGGGCAGCGCAGGTAAGAGATCAAGTCTTTCGCTCGATGTCGAGGCCACGCGATCGGCCGTCCTTGCGATTCTATTCCTGCTGATCTGCTTTCTGGCGAGTGCTACTTTCCTGGCTGGACGCAAACGGATCCGGATCATCGTCCGCTGCCTGGTTATCTACGGTCTGGCGATGGCCGTCTTTGCGCTGGTTCAACATCTGTCCCAGGGCGGGCGCATTTACTGGTTGAGGCCGCAGTCAGAGGGGGTTTCCTGGTTTGGTCCCTTCGTCAACCACTCACACTACGCTGGTTACATCGCATTGCTCATACCCCTTCCTATTGCACTGCTGACTAACAAGGCGGTGCGGGCTGAAGAGCGATTCCTGTTCGGATTCGCGGCTGGAATAATGGGCCTATCCCTGGTTGTCTCGCTTTCGCGGGGCGGCATGATCGCGATGGGATCGGAGCTGCTATTTCTTGTAGTAGCGGGCTCAGGCTCCGTACGGCGGCTGATCGCCGGCCGTGATCCCCAACACGCGGAGAGGTCATCGAACGGCTCGCGGCTAAAGAGCCTTGCGGCGCTCGCCGTTATCGTCATCTCGATCGGGGCTGGTCTTTTATGGCTGGGACCCGAACCGCTTGCCAACCGGATCGCCAGGGGTAACGGGACCGCATCGGGTCACAGTGAGTCTTTCCACGAAAGCCGCGGATGGATCTGGCGCGACTCAATCAGAGTGTTCGAGGCCCATCCGTTGATCGGTGCCGGCATGGGCGCATTCGAGACAGCGTTCCCCGCTTATAGCAAGGGCAGCGGTTCCTTGCTGGTATCACAATCCCACAATGACTACCTTCAGATTCTCGCCGACTGCGGTATATTGGGCGGCATTCTCGCGGTGTGGTTCATCGTAGGTATCGGGCGCGTGATCATTAGAGGATTGCGTTCACGCGACCCTTTTCCCAGATCTCTATCGCTTGGTTGCGGGGCAGCTATATTCGGGATGTTGGTTCACAGCGTTTTTGATTTCAACCTTCAGGTGCCTTCGACGGCGCTGCTGTTTCTCATTATCTGTGCCATTGCCCACATCGCCGGTGGCCGAAGGCATGGAAACAGGAGGGGAGAGGCGGTCGGGGCAAATGTTGAGGCCGCATCAGCCGGTTCGCCTGTTTTTGGAGGTAACTAACTGGATGATTCAGAAGATTGGAAATGGGGCGAGCGATCGCGGATCGATTCTACGGGAGCAGTTGGTAGTCCGGGGCTACGCCAGGCGGTCTGCTGTTCGGACCGGTCCCCGAACTGTGATTGCAGGTCTGCTCATTTTGGCGTGCTGCCTGTTGACTGCTGCTCAGGCTCGAGCTGGCGCTAGAGCGAACCAAAGCCGTGCCGGCTCAGTTGCCGCTGAGAGAGGTCAAAGCGCCCAGCAGCAGCCATCTGCTGAGCGGGCGCCAGGCCGAGGAGGTTCCGGCAATCAGCAGGGTAACCAGGGTGACCGTGGAGAGGCGATACCTTCAGGTGGGGACTATGTTCTAGAGCCGACTGATGTAATTGAGGTCCATATCGAAGACGCGCCGGAGCTTTCCAAGAAGTTCACTATCGGGTCCGACGGAATGATCCCAATGGAATACCTCAGGACCGTTGTGGTGGGCGGAAAGACTTGCCAGCAGGTGGAGAAAACGATAGCCGACGGCCTGAGAGGCCGATATCTGCGCGATCCGCACGTTACAGTGACCGTGCTTCAATCCAACAGCCGCTCGTACTATATCCAGGGAGCCGTCCACGTACCGGGAGTGTATGTTATTCCAGGCCATCCTACCTTGATGAGGCTGATTACAATCGCGGGCGGCTTGGCGGATAACCACGGATCAACAGCTTTCATTATCAGAGAAGTCCGGACGGACAAAGAAGAAACTGCAACGGCTGAAAAACCAGAACCGGCGAAAGACCCAGTAGCGGCCGTTGAATCAAAGCCGGATCCGTCTCAGGCTTCAAGCGCGACATCGAGTGACAAGCCCAGGTACGACCTGTTGAAGACGAACATAAACGGGCTTTTCCGTGGCGATTTCAGCCAGGATATGGCGATTCAACCGGGCGATATCATCAATATTCCCCAATCCGATGTGTTCTTTGTCGCCGGGGAAGTGCGCAAGCCGGGGCCGTTCCCGCTCAAGGATGGGACGACGCTGCAGCAGGCCATCTCGATGGCCGAGGGAACGACATTCAAAGCGGCGACGGGGTCGACGGTCATCTTCAGGGACGATGCCCGCGGAAAACGAAGCGAGATAAAGGTCGATGTGGGCGCAGTCATGCGCGGCAAGAGCGCGGATATCCCGATATTGGCCAACGATATCATAGTGGTGCCGAATAGCCCGGCCCGGTCTACGCTCCTGATCATGCTGCAGGGTTTCGGGGCTAGCGCTATGCACCTACCAATCCCATGATGAGCATACTCATATGAGGCCAGTTAATAGAGATCGACTGAGAAGCGCACGTCATTACTTTTCATCGGAGATTTGAAAATGGCAGAGGACAGAAGAGATCTGGAAAAGCCCGCGCCTCCCGACGAGGGAGCGGCGCTGCTGCGCCCCGGTTATCCTCGAGCAGCGGGATACCCAGACAGCTATAGTACCCCGTACGACTACAGTTATCCGGACGCCGGCGGGAAGATCAATCCGCGTCAACTGTGGCGCACCGTTAAAAAGCGGAAATGGCTAATTGTCGTGATCGCGATCGTGGTTACGACGATAGTCACGATTGTGAGCTTCCAGAACAAGTCGATTTACCAGGCTGCTACGACAGTAGAAATCGAGAAGGAGAACAGGACTCTCGTCAAATCGGGTGATGTCGTGATTCAGACCGAGGAGGCGGGCGATGACTCGTACTACGTCTCGATGAACATGAAGACTAAGATCAGGGTCATTCAGTCGAGACCGCTGCTCGAGGACGTTGTCTCGTCGCTGCATCTGGACAAGAATCCCAGATTTCTGGATGTAGAATCGAAAAAATCGATATGGGAGGCTGTCCAGAGCATCAGCGGCAAGCTAAAAGCGCAGGCACCTGCTGTTCCGGCCCCGGCGCCAGTGGTTGCGGCGCCTCTCGAGTCTGGAGCGCGGTCGGCTGAAGAGAGCGCGCGGCTCACTCCATATGTCAGCGTGCTGGCGAGTCACTTGACTGCGGAACCTCTTGAAGACACGCGGATGCTGGTAATCTCCTATTCGCACACCGATCCGGCGCTGGCAGCGTCGGTAGTGAACACGGTGGCGCAGGTTTTCATAGACCGGTCTTTTCAAAACAGCACCGAGAAATTCACCAAGACGTCGAGCTGGCTTGACCAGATGACCCGCTCGCTCAAGGCCAAGGTAGAACAGTCTGAAGCGGAAGTCGCCAATTACACTCGCGAGCACAACCTGTTCTCTATAGACGGCAAGGAGACCTTGAACACCGAGAAGCTCTCGCGGCTATTTGATCAGTACACGAGGGCCGAATCGGACCGCATACTCAAAGAATCGTTATATGAGGAAGTAAAGGCGGGGCGGGTCGACCGTTTGACCGAGGCATTCTCGGATCCAAGAACGGCCGACCTTCAGAAAAAGGCTGGAGAGCTCTCAGTGCAGTTGGCTCAGCTAAACGTCAAGTACGGCCCCGATAACCCGAAGGTTGCCGAAGTAAAGCAGGAACTGGGTGCTATTGAAGAGCAACTGACCGGCAGCCGAACTCAACTCGAGGGCAAACTAAAAGCTGACTATGAGCGAGCCGTCCGAGACGAGCGGTCGCTCAAGGCGGCACTGGAAGAGGCCAAGGCGGAAGCTGTCCAGCAAAACACCGCTAATATCCAGTTCAATATCCTGAAGCAGGAGGTGGACACGGCAAAGCAGCTTTACACGGATTTCCTGCAAAAGACGAATCAAGCCCAGGTGCAGTTGGCTGAACAGCACAACAACATGCGGGTTATCGAGCCGGCGCAAGTCCCGGGTGCGCCCGTCGGCCCCAATCGGTTGCGCACAATCGCGATGGGATGGTTTTTGAGTCTGGTGGCGGGAATAGGCCTGGCCTTCCTGCTAGAACGGCTAGACAACACGATCAAGACCGTTGAGGACGTGAATCGCTATGCCGGACTGCCAGCCCTGGGCGTGATACCGGCGATTTCGTCGCGGCTGCCTCGCCGGCTACTTGGAGGTCGCAAGCAGCAGAGGCCCGTGCTCGCGCCGGCTAATGCCGTTAAGGAGATGAAAGCAAGTGGGGGAGACGTGCAGCTTGTGGCCCTCGATAACCGCTCGTCGGCGGCGGAAGCTTATCGCGGCTTGAGGACTTCTGTTCTCTTATCAGCGGCCGGCGGTCCGCCCAAGTCAGTTATGTTCACCAGCGGTCAGCCGGGAGAAGGCAAGACCACCACCGTGATCAACACGGCTATTTCCCTTGCACAGCTTGGGTCGTCGGTCCTGATTATCGACGCGGATCTTAGGAAGCCCAACACCCACAAGGTATTCGGCGTCCCGCACACCGCCGGGCTGTCGACTTACCTGTCGGGCGAGAACGTGCCGCTCGACAGTGTCATACAGAAGCTTCCAGTGGACCACCTGTTCTTGATGCCTTGCGGGCCGATTCCGCCCAACCCTGCTGAGCTAGTAAGCTCGGACAAGATGAAAGAGATGATCCGCACTCTGAGCCAGCGCTTTGATCACATCCTGGTTGACTCTCCACCTCTCATGCACGTTACTGATCCGGTCATCCTCTCAACTCTCGTCGACGGAGTCATACTCGTAATTCACGGCGGAAAGAGCACTCGTGACGTAGTACGACGGGCTCGGATGGAGCTGTCCAGCGTCGGGGCCAAGGTCTTCGGCGTTGTTCTCAACAACCTTGATCTAAAACGCGAAGGCTACGAGGACTATTATTATTACAGCTACTACTCTGGATATGGGGAGGGTGGCGAGGGGGATCTCGGGGCCACTTAAGCGTGGCCATAAGTGTTGGCCTGCTGCCTGGCCTCCCACCGTCCTGATCAATCCGTTGTTTCTTGGAAATAGGAGTTCAGATGACTCAGAGGGTTATAGTCACCGGCGCTGCCGGGTACATCGGATCGATTCTTTGCGAGCACCTGTTGGATTCCGGCTTTGAAGTTGTAGCTGTGGATGCTCTGATTTACGGAGAGCACAACCTCTTTCATTTGTGCGCCAATCCCCGCTTCGACTTTGTGCACGGAGACGCGAGGGACGAAAGCCTGATCCGTAGCCTCATAAAGGATGCGGACGTGCTGATACCGCTGGCCGCCATCGTCGGGGCACCGGCCTGCGACCGCGACCCTGTGCTCGCCGAGTCGGTGAATCTCGAATCCGTGCGAACTTTGAACCGCTTGAGGGAACCCGGCCAGCTAGTGATATATCCGACCACGAACAGCGGCTACGGCACAAAGAGCGGAGATGTCTACTGCAACGAGGAGACCCCTCTCGAGCCGATCTCTGCTTACGGCAGGAACAAGGTCCAGGCCGAAGCCGAACTCCTCGAAGCACCCAACACTATCAGTTTGAGACTAGCCACCGTTTTCGGGGTTTCTCCCAGGATGAGGCTTGATTTGCTGGTGAATCACTTCGTTTACACGGCGGTTACGGATGGCTACATAGTTATTTTCGAGAAAGACTTCAAGCGAAACTACATCCATATCCGCGACGTTGCGGATTGCTTCGTCCATTGCATACGGAACGCGGGCAGAATGGCCGGGCGCTGTTACAACGTGGGGCTCGACGATGCCAACCTTTCCAAGGAGGAACTCGCGCTTCGTATCAAGAAGTATGTGCCGAGATTCTACGTTCACTTTGCCGCAGTGGGCACCGATCCTGACAAGCGAAACTACATCGTGTCCAATCAGCGGTTGGGCGAGACGGGATTTCAGGCAAAGCGGTCGCTCGATGAGGGCATTCAAGAGTTGATCAAGGGGTTTCGAACGTTGGGGCGGGGACGATTCAAGAACATCTGATGGCTGGCCGGACTTTCCGATGACGATTGCGATGGAAATGACTCGTCTTACAGCGCTAATACTATGCGGCGGCATGGGAACTCGAATTCGACCTGCTATCGGCGATCTGCCGAAAGCTCTAGCCCGTGTGGCGGGGGATCCTTACCTCCACCACATGCTGACTTATCTTCAGAGCCAGAGCGTGACCGACGCAGTCCTGTGTACTGGGTACGGGGCTGATGAGGTGGCAAGTTACTGTGGGGACGGTTCCAGGTGGGGAATGCGGCTCCGCTATTCCGTCGAGGACGAACCCCTTGGAACCGGCGGGGCAATTAAGCACGCTGAGGAGCTTATCGACTCCGATCCATTCCTCGTGTTGAACGGGGACTCGCTGATTCGAGCCGACGTACGAGATCTGCTCAGCTTCCACAAGTGCAGCAACGCCCAAATCACACTGGTCTTAACACAGGTCCCCGACAAAACACGGTTTGGCTCCGCTTTGCTTGCCCAAGATGGATCAATCCTTGGATTCAGCGAAAAAGGTCAGCACGGCCCCGGTTTAATCAATGCGGGCATTTACGCAATGAACCGCGGCATTTTAGATGTGATTCCTCGCGGCCGTAACGCCTCACTCGAGCTGGATATCTTGCCGGGCTATGCTGGCCGCGGCATGTATGGAATGCCGATTTCTGGCTCATTCGTAGACATCGGGACGCCGGAATCCTACGGTGAGGCGCATCGAGTCATCTCCGGTTGGAAGGAACGGGAACTCGGATGGCGGGATTGATCTTCCTGGATCGAGACGGCACGATAAACGTCGAAAAACACTACCTTTCCTCACCGGATCAGATTGAGCTTCTTCCTCGAGCCGCTGAAGGGATGCGCATGATGCGCGACCTTGGTCTGCAAACCGTGGTCGTGACAAATCAATCGGGTGTTGGCCGCGGATACTTCGGCATAGATGTGCTTGATCGCATTCACCAGCGCTTGGGCGACTTACTGGCCAGTGAGGGCGCTTCGCCCGGTGCAATCTATGTTTGCCCTCATCGGCCGGAAGACTTGTGTGAATGCCGAAAGCCCTCCTCATTTCTGGCGTTGAAAGCAGCCGAGCTGTTTGGCGCCGACATCTCCCAATCATTCGTGATTGGCGACAACACATGTGACATCGAGATGGGTCAGCGGCTCGGAGCGACCACGATTCTTGTTCGAACGGGATACGGGGCGCGAATCGCCCTGCAACCGGCAATCAAGCCGGACTATGTGGTGGAGGATCTAGCGGAGGCCGCTCGGGTCATCGGGAGCCTGATTGGATCAGCCACCGGGGTTGGACTTGCGAGCCAGGACGACGAATGATGGCGAAACACGAGATGATGGAAAAAGACTTTTGGACAGCCGCGATTCGTGAACACATCCTGGACAGCGCGGACGTCAAGAGACAAGTCGCCGACCATTGCGCCGATGATATTGCGATGGCGGTCGCCGTGATTGTCGATGTGCTGAGGAGCGGGGGCAAGGTCCTCCTTTGCGGCAATGGCGGCAGCGCTGCCGATTGCCAGCACATCGCCGCCGAGCTGACAAGCGCGCTGATCAAGGACAGAATCCGTCCGGCGCTGCCCGCATTGGCCCTTACAACCGACACGTCATTTCTCACCGCAAATGCCAATGACTTCGGCTTTGAGGGAGTCTTTGCCCGGCAAGTCGAGGCCCTGGGAAGACCCGAGGATGTGTTGATCGGTATCAGCACAAGCGGAAATTCCCCGAATGTCGTACAGGCTATATCCCAGGCTCGAAAGCTTGGCCTGCGGACCATTGCGTTGACCGGACGGACGGGCGGCCGGTTGGCTGACGACGCTGAACTGGTTATAAGAGTGCCGAGCGACAACACGTCTCATATCCAGGAATCACACATTACGATTGGGCATTCCGTGTGCGCTATGGTCGAACAGGCGCTGTTTGGCGATATCCGGGAAGCCGCAATTACCACCGTTTAGCCGCTGCGAGAGATCGCTTTACGCTGCGCCCCTGTGAATTAGAGAGCAAGCCTTGATAATCACAAAAACACCGTTACGAGTGAGCTTTTTGGGCGGCGGTACTGACTACCCCGATTATTTTCTGCAGCACGGCGGCCAGACGCTAGGCGCGGCGATCGACAAGTACTCATACATAGTCGTGAACTCGCTGGCGAATCTGTTTGACTACAAGATCCGGGTCAGCTACTCGCGAACAGAGCTTGTCAACGAAGTCAATGAGATCGAGCACCCTGCAGTGCGCGGATGCATGCAGTTTCTGGGGATAGACGGCAACCTGGAAGTGCACTACGTCGGGGACCTGCCCGCTCGGACAGGGCTGGGGTCCTCTTCTTCGTTCACTGTTGGACTCTTGCATGCTCTGCGGGCCACCAGGGGCGAGCTGGTAAGCGCGCAACAGCTTGCCAGCGATGCCGTCTACGTGGAGCAGCAATTGCTCGGCGAGCGCGTTGGAGTCCAGGACCAATACACCTGCGCTTATGGTGGCCTCCTGCACTTGCAATTCAGCCGTGGCGGCAGCGTGACGGCCTTGCCGATTCCGATATCGCGCCAAAGGCTGTCGGAACTCCAATCGCACCTGATGCTGTTTTATACCGGGATCAGCCGCCACGCACATCAGGTGTTGGAAGAGCAGATCGAACGAACTCGGGATGGTACAGTCTCAAAGGAACTCAGTTACCTGAGCGAATTGGTCGATCAAGGGATTGACGTGCTGATGAACGGCCATCCCATGGCTGCCTTTGGCGAACTGTTGCACACGTCCTGGATAACCAAGCGCCAGCTCTCCAGCAAGATTTCGAACCCCCGGATTGACAAGTGGTACGAGATAGCCCGCGGCGCCGGCGCGGTAGGCGGAAAGTTGCTCGGGGCCGGCGGAGGCGGGTTCTTGTTGTTAATCGCCGATCCGATGGACCAGCCCGCGGTTGAGCGATCGCTTCACGACTTGCCGAGGGTAAGCTTCGGCTTCGACCAGGCGGGCAGCTCATTGGTATTTTACCGGCCGGCCGCAGAAGAGGCATTGGCGTTCTCATGACAATATCGCTGAGAGCACTGCGCTCATCGATATTCAGTCAAGCGAGTAGTCGCGGCGGGGACCGGCTCAGGCGGGCGGGGTTGAGCGGCGTGACATCAATGATTTCCCAGGGCCTGATCATCGGGACGGGGATGGTATCGGTGCCGCTGACCGTGCATTACCTTGGCCCGGAGCGATACGGCGTATGGCTGACTCTGAACAGCCTTTGGAACTGGTTGGCTATCAGCAACCTGGGGTTTGGCGGAAACGCCCTCATCAACAAACTGTCTGAAGCTAATGGGAGGGATGACCGAGAGTCGGCGCGCGAGTTGGTCGCCACTGCCTTTTGGAGCTTGACGGGGATTGCCGCGGTCCTCGCCATTCTGTTTGCCCTGGCCTTCCAGTTTGTTCCATGGGGCGCGGTATTTAATGCAACCGGGGCCGTCGAGTTGTCTGAGCTCCACCGGGCGATCATTATCTCGATGGCGTGCTTTGTATTAATGTTTCCGATCAGCATCGTTGACGCTGTTTACCAGGGCCACCAACAGGGGTATATCGGAAATATCTGGAATATGGCCGCCAGCGTTATATCATTGATCGCGCTCGTAGGTGTAACTCGCGCGAAGGGGGGGCTGCCAGTGCTCATCCTGTCACTTTCAGGAGCGCGCATTGTATTGACGGTGGCAAACTTGTGCTACCTGTTCGGGCGGCAGTATCCCTGGCTGCTCCCGACGCCGCGAGCAGTCTCTCGTCGGTCGCTGAGGGAGTTGCTGTCATTGGGACTGAAGTACCTGGCTGCTCAGATGGCCGGCATCGGAATGTTTCAGAGCCAGCCCATGATAATCGCTCAGATACTAGGGCCCGCCCAGGTTGGCCTCTTTAATATTGCCCAGCGCCTTGTGACTTTGCCGTTGATGGTTGTTCAGATGTTCACATTTCCCTTAATGCCGGCGTACGGAGAAGCGCAAGCGCGACGAGACTGGCCCTGGGTGCGCCATACCCTGTGGCGGACGCTCGCTATTTCGGCCGTTGCTACAACGATCATGTCGAGCTGCCTCGCTGTTCTAGCGAGACCCGTCATCAAGCTCTGGGTTGGGCCGCAGAATGTCCCTGATAAAGGGTTAGTATTCGCGCTGTGTCTCTACGTCGTGGTTGCAGCGGTTGTGACTCCCGCGTCGGTTATGCTTTATGGAGTTCAGCGTGTCGGTGGCCAGGCCATTATTGCCGGGCTCAATGCCGTCTTTACGGTAGTAGGAGGCATCATATTAACCCGTGCAATGGGAACCGCGGGAATGGCGCTCGCGATGGCAATCGCCTTCTTCTTCGTTAACCTTCTTGGACAGGCCTTACAGACCAGGCAGTTGTTCAACTCTATACGGGTCGAACCGCCCGAGGTACCTGTCTACGGACAGGTCTGATCGGAGCGCCGCGGCCCTCAGCCGTTGTTTCATCGGTGAAAGAACATCCTAAGAGGCGATTTACAAGGCTGATACCAACCGGCGGATCGGTTCTCGATGTAGGTTGCTGGAATTATAGTTTTCTGAGGCATTGCGAAGCCATTGGGGTGACCAGCCTCAAGCACTCTGGAGTCGACCGCGAGCGCGTTTGGGACCCGCCGCCGGAGGGTTACGTTTTTGAACAAATCGACCTGGACGGCGCGCTGTTTCCTTTCGCGGCCGAATCATTTGATGCCGTCGTGGCGAGTCATGTCATCGAGCATCTGACTAATCCAATGCGGTTGATGGACGAGATATTCAGAGTCCTGAAGGTGGGCGGCCTGTTATACCTGGAATGCCCTTCGGATCGAAGCTTACGGCTGCCCTCCATGCCTTTCAGGCACGAAGAGTTCAGGTCGTTGAATTTCTATGATGACCCGACGCACGTTGGACGACCTCACACGCCTCAAAGCCTCTATCGATTGTTCAAGATGTATGGAGCAGAAGTGCTGGAGAGCAAATACCTCGTGTCCGGCCGGGTCCGCCTGACTTTTCCAAAGACGTTGCTCTGGGCGCTGCTGCGGCGCGATGCTGCTCTACTGGAACACACGATGTGGTGGGCATTTGGCTTTGCGGTCTACGGAATTGCCAAGAAATCTCAAGACGACGGCCGTCACTACAAGCTGAGCTCTAGCATTGATCGACTCGATGTCTAAGAAGATACTAATTGTCGACTCCGGGCTCAAGAATCTGGGCGGCCACAACTACTCCTACACCAACGCGGTGCGGACCGCGCTTTCGGAAAGGGGCTACGATGTCGACGTTTTTGCTAATCGAGCCCTCGAGGAAGGCCTGGCCAGAGAATCCGGATTTCGTCGAGTCTTCTCCTACGGCGCATACGACTTCCCGCCTGGCAAGAGCCGCCTGAATGATCTCAGCGTCCTTTACGAGCGGAGCGCGGTTTACGCCGATGACCTGGCGCGGGCATTCGAACAGCACAAGACTGAAGACTACGCGCTGGTCTTCTGTCATACCGTGAACGATTTCGAGTTGATTGGGTGGAATCGCTTCCTATCCAGGAACAGCTTCCAAGGCCATCTTATGATCCTGCAAAGGCAGACACCAGGCTTCACTGCTTGCAGCGGATGGAAGACCCGCCTTCATCCTTTTTGGCGGATTAAGCCGCAATACCTAAAGGCCATTCGCGCCAAATTGGGTGATCGCTTCGTTCTTGTTACTGATAGTGAGCCGCTGTCCATGGACTTTGCGCGAATTTATCGTAGCCGGATTACAACGCTGCCGATCCCGATTAATGGCATTGCCGACAGCCAGGGCCATGCGCTCGCAGCGTCGAATGGCATTTGCGAACGCTATGG
>Ga0207155_1021_pt2 | contig 38160 bp, 32 predicted proteins | sample Alteio_BWMinHeat_26_FD_153515 | JGI IMG/M metagenome (GOLD analysis project Ga0207155, IMG submission 153515) | Enriched cells from forest soil in Barre Woods Harvard Forest LTER site, Petersham, Massachusetts, United States -... | ecosystem: Environmental > Terrestrial > Soil > Temperate forest >... | reverse complement strand
AGAGAAAAAAACTAACAAAAGAACAGTAGCATTGATAAAAAGCATCGCCACATTTTTGGTAATGGATAAATCCAAAACCCTTTGACCAGATTCCGCTAAGAAAATCTCGCGTCCTTCCAGTTTGTAGCCATTGTATTCCACTTTGTGGTGTCCTTCGTAGAAATGGGATGAAGAAAAAATCTCAAGTCCCTTTTCTGATGAATAAACAATGATTGGCAGCGGCAATACCAAATGATCTGTAAAATGCCATTGGTGGTCGTCAAGCACGTGCTCGATGATCGTTTCGTTTGGACTGAATTTTTTATGCTCTGCGCCGCCCTCGTGTTCTGCTGAATTTGATTCAGAGTGGCCTTGAACCTTAGCAGTATCCTGATGATTTTGCTCAGAATGCTGCGCCCAACCGGAATAGCCAAATACAGCAATAAAAAGAATGGTCAAAAAGGCCAAATTTACTGTAAGGAAGGGCTTTTTCATCACTTTTGGGGTAGTCATTTTTTATGCGACTGCAAAAGTAGAAATTATCCTTAGCCAAAAAAATGATTAAGAAAATTTTTGGGATTTATCGCCCGATCACCAAGCTGAAAGACCTTAACCCAACCTTCTAAAAAGAAACCCCACTTCCAACCCAGTAAACAAAAGGTAGGCGGTCATAAAGAAGATTGCATTGGTATCGGCTCCCGGTTTGTTGAGATGGAGAAGAATTAATATGAAAGTGCCACCTAACAATAGCTTCAAAACAATGGTGAGCAAATAGTTTCTAAGAAAATCTTTTGGATTTGTCTTTTGGATGAAATAGTAAACCAACCATGTGGCTACAGCCAGAACGGTCAAAATCAAAATCAAAAAAGAAGGGTTGGCAAATTGTACTGTTGCAAATCCAGTTGCTATAGTTAGCAACAGAAGAGCTCCTGTGAATACAATTAAATCCTTATTCATTGAGCGATCGATAAATTTTGTACATCATTCCGGCAAATGACAGGAGCATAAGCGTTAAAAGAAAAACTGGAAATTTGAATCCCAGAAACTCATCGAGTTTCAACCCGATCCATGAACTTACGCCAATCACCAAAAGCAATTGTAAGCCAAGGTTGGAATACTTTAAAAAACTATTGGGCGATTTTTCTTCCTTCAAGGGAATTTGAATGCTGAATTAATTCATCCGAGCTTCTTGCTGTTGGGGCTTCAATCCATTTCCTGAATCGGAAAGTTTAATATCTTTTACAGTACCCATTTTGCATGTGCCGTTAAAAATAGCGCCAGGCTCAACAACAAGTTTCCCTGTGATGATATCGCCATGAACTACTGCTGTTGACTTGAGCACTAACAATTCACTGATGTCCACTCTGCCTTTCACTTCGCCTTCGATATCGGCATTTTGCGCAGAAATATTTCCTTCTACATGGCTACCAGTGCCTAATGCAATTTTGGACTTGGATTTTATGTTGCCGTTCACGCGGCCTTCGATACGGATATTGCCGTAGGTTTCGATATTGCCTTCAAGCACAGTACCTTTACCTATTACGTTGCTGCTGTTGCTGATCTCATCGGCTGCGCGCTTTTGTTCTTTAGATGTTAACATGGCTACGTTAGTTTTTGAAGTTTAAAAAGTTACAAATTCTTCAGGGTTAAGAGAGTTGCCATTGTACCACATTTCGAAATGGAGATGAGGTCCATCGGTCATCTCTCCACTGTTGCCAACTATAGAGATGATGTCGCCTGCATTAACAAAGCTACCAACTTTTTTTAACAAACCGGCATTGTGCTTGTAGACGCTCACCAGACTTCCCTGGTGTTGAATGGCAATAACATACCCTGCATCCTGCGTCCAGCTGGCCATTACTACAGTGCCATCGGCCACACACTTTACCGGCTCATTGGTTTTAGCCACAATGTCAACACCGTAATGTCCTTTTTTGCTATCGTACTTATCACTGATGAATCCGGTGATGGGCGTAAAGAAAAATACCTCCTGAAGTTCGCGGTATTTACTTTTCAGAGACACAAAAGAATACTGAGATTGTTCAAAGTCTTTTCTGAATTGCGAATCAGACGGAGCGAGCTTCATTCCCGCTACTGTTTTCACTGGCTCGGTAGAAGCCTTTAATACTTTAGCAGGATCAACAAATCCGCTGGAAGTGTCGCCTCGAAGAATTCGTTGGAAATTTTGAATAAATTTTTCTTTCCGATCCTCCTCTATAGCTAAGGAGTCAAGGCGTTGGGCAAGTTTGATTAGTTGTTTCTTTTGAGCAGCCTGTTCGTACTTTGGATCAAACCATTTTGCAAGTAATGTCTTTGATAGAAAAAGACTTGAAATAAAGATGAACAAGAAGAGCGCAGTAGAAATTACCAATAGTTTGGCATAAGTAAATGAGGCTGTGGTTTTCTCAGCCAGGTTTTCCTCGTTCCGCACCACCAATTGGTAGCGGACAGTAAGTCGATCTGATATTGTCTTTTTAGCCTTCAATTATTCTGAAAAATTTCACAAAATTAGACATATTAATCACATCCCTAAATACTATCACCAAAATGGGGTTTTGTTCAACATCGAAAATCTTTACATCACAATACTTTTCTTGGCTTATCGTTCAAAATTATCCTGATATTTGAGGTTGCACGTGATCAAAATCCGAAATTTATATTGCGCTTTTCTCTTGCTGATTCTTTTAGCCGGATGCTCCGTTGAGCAAAACTCGGTTACCAGCAATTTTTTCCACAACATGACCGCTCATTTCAACGGATACTTCTATGCAAAGGAAGGGGCTTTGGAGGTAGAGAAATTGATTTTAAAAAGCCTCGATGATGATCACAATAAAATCCTGTTGCTATATCCTCGTCTGGATACTGTACTTGCCAAAAGTTACAAGAAAGATACTGAAGAGATTATCAAAATGGCATCCAAGTCTATACAGTATCATCCCAACAGTAGGTGGGTCGACGATAATTATCTTATGGTGGGTTTAGCTCGTCTTTACTCATGCGATTATCAGAATGCCATCCTCACGTTTAAGTATGTCAATACCAAAAGCAAGGATATTAATTTACGCCACGCCGCCTTGCTCGGTTTAGTCCGCACCTTCAGCGAAATGGGCGACTATGATCGGGCTGAAGAGGCATTTCATTATTTGGAAAAAGAGAGACTAAATCGTAGCAATCAAAAAAAGTTATATCTGGAGAAAGCCAACTATTATCAGATTCGAAATGACTATGATAATATGGTGAATAACCTTTCGAAAGCAGACACTTTACTGACTCGAAAAGATCGCAAGGGCAGAATCTATTTCATTGTGGGGCAGGTTTACCAAAAGCTTGGGTTTAATTCTGAAGCCTACAATTTTTACAAAAAATGTTTAGCTACCAACCCTGACTATGAAATTGATTTCTTCGCAAGATTGAACATGGCACAGGTTGCACAACTGGGCAATAGACGAGACGAACGTCTCGTGCGGAAACAATTTGACAAACTTTTGAAGGACACTAAAAACCAGGATTTTAAAGACAAAATTTATTTTGAGTTGGGCGAGTTTGAAAAAAAGCAGAATAATCTAAACGAGGCAATAAAGGATTACAAACTTTCTGCACATGCCGGAAAAAACAAGCGCGTACAAGGAATGGCATTCTTGCGAATCGGTCAAATTGATTTTGATTCGTTGAAAAAATATAAACTAGCCAAGTCATATTATGACAGTGCGATAGGAGCTTTACCAAGAGATTTTGAAGACTTAGAAGTTATCAAAAAGCGTCAATCTATTTTGGGCGAATTTGTAAAATACACTGAAACAATAACTATCAACGATAGTTTGCTTTTTCTTGCCTCGATGGATACAGCAACAGTGCGCCACCGGCTAGATTCCATCATGAGTAAAGACAAAAAAAATACTGCTTCCGCTAAAAAGAAAAAGAAAAAGGAAAAGACACAAGACAACACGCCGTCTGTTGTTTCTTCGCTCAGTACAAATCTTAATGATGACACCAATACAAGTGAATGGTATTTCGGTAGCCCAGATTTAGTTGCAGCCGGCCAAAATGAATTTCAACGCATTTGGGGATCTATCGCTCTCGAAGATAATTGGCGTAGGTCAAATCGCTCCAGTGCCCTGAGTGACCCAACAGCACTAGTAGCTCAGACAACCGACAAGCAAAAAACTGAAACTAAAGAGGACCAAAAGAAGGAAGTTAAAGTTGATGTGATTGGAAAAATTATTGCTCAACTGCCTAAAACGGATGAACAGAAAAAAGCTGCTCTTGCAAAAATCGAAGACGCCTATTTTCATTTGGGCGATCTTTACTATTTCAATCTTAGTGAAAAGGATAATGCGGCTGAATCATACGAAAAATTATTGGCACGCTTCCCTCAATCGGAGCATGTGCCCGAAGTGCTTTACAAACTTTACTTGATTCATAAGGAGAAAAATGATGGCCTGGCCGAGCGCTATGCTCAACAACTTGAGCAAAATTTTCCCAACTCCACGTTTGCCCGAATTCTCGTCAATCCCGATTATATCAAAGAAACTACAGCCCTGGCAGAGAAACAAAAGCTGATGTATAAAGATGCTTACCGTTTATACCAGCAGAATAATTTAAAGCCCGCCATGGAAAAAGTAAACGAAGCTTTAGCCTCTGGTGAAACCAATTTCATACCACAACTGGAATTTTTAAAAATTCTGATCATGGGAAGAACCGAAGATGTTACCAAGTATCAATACGAGTTAGGTGAATTCATTAAAAAATATCCGAAAGAGCCTTTAAAGAATTATGCTGAGCAACTGGTCGCTTCATCGAAAACATTTCTTGAAAAAATGGAGAAGGCAAAAGGGATTCAGTTTAGTAAGGACTTGGAGGGGCCTCATTTTTTCATTGTCGTTTATAATTCTTCCGATCGGTTAACGTACCAGGTGGTGGATGCCTTGGAGAAATTTAATAAAACAGAGTTTCCTAAATTGAAACTGACAACAAGTAATCTCGGACTTGATGAAAAGACACTCACCATGTGTGTGGAGTTCCCCGACCGCGAGTCAGTGATGGGATATTATTACAAATTCCTCGCCCAAGTAGCAACCACGAAGCCGTTTTCTGATTATAAATTCTATAATTTTGTAATCACCAAAGATAATTTTCAGATTTTTTATCGAACCAAATCACTGGATGAGTACCTCACCTTCTTCGACAAAAACTATCAAAAGTAAAATCAGCGCTTTACTGCGCCAGCGAAAACCCTGGATACCCAAGGCGATCAAGTATCTATGGATTGCTTTTTTAGTTTTTATTCTTGGGTTACCACTTTATGTTTTCACAGTAAGCATTGATCTGTTTGGTCTTTATGGAGGGATGCCTAGCATACATGAAGTGGAGAATCCCGAAAATGATTTGTCGTCAGAAATTTTATCTGCTGATGGAGTTTCCCTCGGGCATTATTTCAGATACAACCGCAGCCAGGTTCATTACAATGAACTTTCTCCGGACCTGGTAAACACATTACTCATTTCCGAAGATCACCGTTTTTACCAACACTCCGGTCTTGATTTACCAGCTTACTTTCGCGTGATCAAGGGCATTCTCACCTTTAGCAAATTGGGAGGAGGAAGTACGTTAACTCAGCAGATCGCAAAAAATCTTTACACCGTTAACACTAACAATTTCAAGATTGGCCCTGACAAGAGTTTGGATGGCCCGCTCGCAAAGTTAGGTAGCTTACCCAAGCGGGTAATCCAAAAAACAAAAGAGTGGATTATCTCAATAGACCTGGAAGAAAATTTTACGAAAGAAGAACTCATTGCCATGTACTTGAATACCTCCAACTTTAGCAGTAATGCATTTGGTATCAAAGTCGCAGCCGAAACTTATTTCGATAAGCAACCTGATAGTCTCAACCTCCAAGAGTCGGCCATTTTAATAGGTATGCTGCAAGCCCCTTCGCTATACAATCCAAAACGAAATCCCAACAACGCGTTACGGAAACGAAATGAAGTGTTGCTAAAAGTTTATCGACAACGCTATAAAATCAAAACCGAAGAACAATTTGATTCCATCAAAGCGTTGCCCATCGAATTGAAGTATAGCGTTGAAAATGAAAATCAAGGTTTGGCAACTTATTTTCGAACTGTGCTGGGAAATTATTTATTAAACTATTGCAACATCAAAGGCATTGATCTCTATAATTCCGGATTAAAAATTTACACTACACTTGATAGTAAACTTCAGAAGTATGCGGAAGAAGCCGTAGCTGCTCACATGAAGCCTTTGCAAGAACAATTTTATAAAGAATGGAAATTGCGAGGACGAAATCCATGGGTGGATGAAGATGGTCTTGAGATCAAAGATTTTTTAGCGAGGCGCATTAAGCAAACAGACGCGTATAAGGCGTATGTCGAAAAGTATGGAGAAAACTCAGACTCCCTTCAGATCATGCTGAAGAAGAAAAAACCAATGACAATCTTTACATGGAAAGGGGAGCGCGACACGTTATTTAGTAGCTATGATTCTCTCTATTATTACAAACAGTTTTTGCATACCGGCATGATGGCAATGGATCCCATCAGCGGGCACATCAAAGCATGGGTAGGTGGCATTGATCACAAATATTTCAAATTTGACCACGTACGTCAACAGAAGCGGCAAGCAGGCTCGACATTTAAGCCATTTGTTTATGGGTTGGCGATGGAATCAGATTACTCGCCATTTTACACTTTGCGCGACATTGCGCCGCAATTTAAAATCAAAGGACAGCCAGCGTGGTATCCCGCCAATTCAGATGGACCACCTAAGGGAACAGGTCAATCCATGACGATTAGACAAGCCATGGCACGATCTGTCAATTCGATCACAGCTCAAATGATGCAGGCCTTAGGTGCAGAAAATGTGGTTGAGTTTGCTCATCGAGTAGGTATAGATAGTAAACTCGATGCAGTACCCGCGCTTTGCCTTGGTGTTAGCGATGTGTCGTTGTTCGAAATGGTAGGAGCCTATTGCACGTTTGTAAATGGAGGCATCAATACCAAACCATTTTTTATAACACGCATAGAGGATAAGAATGGAAATGTAATCGATAATTTTGTGCCTAAAACCAAAGAGGCCATCAACGAACAGACAGCATACAAAATGGTATTCATGCTGAAAGGCGGAGTTGAGGAAAGTGGAGGCACATCCATAGGACTTCCGTACGAATTAAAAAAAGACAATGAGATTGGCGGCAAGACCGGCACAACTAATGATGCCTCTGATGGATGGTATATTGGCGTCACTCACGATTTAGTAACTGGTATTTGGGTAGGTGGCGATGAGCGTGCAGTGCACTTTCCTTCGTGGGTGATGGGGCAAGGCGCAAGTAGTGCCAGACCTATTTGGGCTAAGTTTATGACTAAGGTTTATGCAGACCCTACCACAGGGATTACAAAAGGCCAATTCAAAAGACCTTCATCAGGACTTGATATTTCACTCGATCGATACAAAGAGCCTTCCGACTCGGTAAAAGTAAGAGATGAAGAACCTGAGGATATCAAGAATTAACTCTTGATAAGATTCTCTAAGTCAGAAAAAATTACTGACATTTAAAAAAAACTCCGAAGGCATATCATGCAATGTCTTCTCCCATCTTTCGCCTCCTGAAACGGGTAAGTAAAAAATAATTGGGTAAGGTTTCCCATCTTTCATTGGTGGAAGAAGTCTGGATTGGTGCTGTTCAACAGATTGAAGTACCCGCGCGTCGGTTTCTGGGTCTACAGATCGAACAATCGAAGATTTTAAAACCTGCCCGTGTTCATCAATCTTAATTTTTACCAATGACAAGTAATTTTCAGGAACGTTGGCGTCCATCATTAATCTTAGCAAATGTTTAATGCCACCTGGATACGTAACATTTCTCTGAAAGGATGTTGGATAAGTAATTTGCGTTTCAAAGTATTGGCTCAAACTAGTAAACGCTTGTTTATCAAATACCAATGACTCTGTATTGATCGCGTTAATTGACAAAATCATTTCCTTACTAATGGGGAGTATGACTGAATCGTTTTTTGCAAAGTGTGTTCGACTTAAGAATTCTCCATTTCTATAATACTCAACATCAGTTATATTTTTTTTCACGTCTCGGTATACCCATGTACCCGATCTTTTTCCATTCTGAAATTCGCCGCTAAACGTTCCTTGTTTTAAATAATAATCAAAAAAGTAAAAATATTGTAGTAAGAATTTGCCTGTGCCTTTTGCGACTTGATATTCCTTTTTATCATTTACCAGCTGCCAGATCACGAAGTCATTGTCTGAAAATTCAATGGTCGATTTGATCGATTGATCCTCGAAATGCTCTGTCTGAATCCCCCTTCTCTTTCCATGAGCATAATAACCCTCAGCAATAAGTTTATTGTCTTTGTTGTAATCTTGGTAAACACCATCAAAAACCATTTCTTGTAAATCAAAATAAGCTTCTCTTCTTACGAACGACTTCTCGAGCGTGGTCAATTCCCAATTCATGTTATAATGGAACGTAAGCTTAACTGGCTCGGAATTAACATATCGAGTCTGCCCGAAGATGTTAATACCTCCAGATATATTGATCAATAAATAAAGGATAAGAGAGTTTTTCAAACAGACAAAATTAGACTCATTCTGATTCAAAAATGAAAGAAATTTTCAAAAATAGAAAGCGTACAAAAGTCATGATGAACTAAATCTTTATGAATTTACTTTTTTATCGAAATTGCGATGATGATTAGCTCTGATAAATTAAAAGCGACCGTTTTTAGTCTTCCAGATTCCCCAGGAGTATATAGGTATTACAATGAGGAGGGTACTTTGATTTATGTTGGTAAGGCTAAGAGCCTTAAGAAACGCGTGAGCAGTTACTTCAATAAACAATCACAATACAATCGTAAAACAGAAAAGCTCGTCTCTGAAATCGCTAAGATTGAATTCACACTGGCCAACACAGAGTTTGACGCACTATTGATGGAAAACAATTTCATCAAACAAAATCAGCCGAAGTACAACATCCTTCTTAAAGACGATAAAACATTTCCTTATCTCTGCATCTTAAAGGAACCATTCCCTCGAATTATCTCGACCCGAAAATATATTCCTAAACAGGGCGAGTATTTCGGCCCCTACAGTAGTGTTGTATCAATGAAGAGTGTACTTGATCTCGTTCGTCAATTGTATTCAATACGAACTTGTTCACTGCTTTTGTCAGAAGAAAATATCTGGCAGAAGAAGTTCAAGGTTTGTCTCGAATTTCATATCGGCAACTGCAAAGGTCCCTGCGAAGGTTTACAAGATGAAAAGAGTTATCTGGAAGAAATTGCTCAAGCTAGAAACATTTTGAAAGGAGACCTCAGTATTGTAGAGGATACATTTTCCACAAGGATGAAAGACGCTTCGGAAAAAATGGAATTTGAGAAGGCCGGTCTTTATAAACACAAATTGGATTTGCTGGAAAAATTTCAATCGAAGTCGTTAGTAGTAAATCGGAAGCTCACCAACATCGATGTGATTACCATCACCAGTACAGAGACAGAAGCTTTTCTCAACTATCTACAAATCAAAGAAGGGGCAATTGTCTTTTCTAAGAACACTGAAGTGAAGAAAAAATTAGAGGAAACAAATGAAGAAATTTTAGATCTGGCGGTTGCTGAATTGCGTAGTGTTTATCGAAGTACTAACCCAGAAATCTACACGAACATTCCTCTTTCCTTAAAATCGGATGATTTTGAAAATATAGTTCCTCAAATCGGTGACAAGAAAAAACTGATCGACCTTTCACTTAAAAATGCTTTATACCTAAAGCGCGAAAAAGAAATTGAAAAAGAATCGCGCAAGTCAAGGAAGAACGAAGTTCTAACCATTCTTCAAGAAAATTTGCGATTGGTACAACTTCCAAAAATTATCGAATGCTTTGATAATTCCAACTTTCAAGGGACTGACCCAGTGGCTTCCATGGTTCGGTTTGTAGACGGTAGGCCAGATAAGAAAGGATATAGACATTTCAACATCAAAACAGTAACAGGGCCAGATGATTTTGCCTCCATGAAAGAAATTGTTTCGCGCAGATACAAGCGCATCATAGAAGAGCAAGGTGAATATCCAAGCCTGATAATTGTAGATGGAGGAAAAGGTCAATTAGGAAGCGCATGTGAAGCGTTAAAAGAATTAGGTCTTTATGGCAAAATCCCAATCGTGGGCATCGCAAAAAAATTGGAGGAAATTTATTACCCTGAAGATCCTCTTCCGCTGCTCATCAGCAAAAAGTCACCAGGGCTTTTACTCATTCAACAAATTCGTGATGAGGCCCATCGTTTTGCAATCACTTTTCACAGACTCAAGCGAAGCAAAAATACTTTCGTGACTGAATTAGAAAACATTCCAGGCATTGGCAAAAAAACTGCCGACAAACTTTTGGCACATTTTAAATCTGTGAAGAAAATAAAAGAAGCCACTAAAGATGAGTTGGTAGAATTAATCGGCGAAAAAGCCGCTGAAAAAATTAAAGAGCTTTCTTAGTAGGGCAGGCTTAAGAATTAAATTTTCCCAAATACCACTTCACTGTTTTCTGTATTCCGCTATCGAAGTTTTCATCAGCCTTCCATTTCAATTCTGCTTCAATTTTTGATGCATCAATTGCGTAGCGCTTATCATGGCCAGCACGGTCTTGTACGTACGTGATTAGCTCATTATAAGGCTTTCCGTTCTTTCTTGGTTTCAGTTGATCAAGAATTGAGCAAACGGTTTTAGCAATCTGATTGTTGTTGCGCTCATTGCGACCGCCAATATTATAAGTTTCTCCAGCGCGTCCGCTTTGGAAGGCAAGATCAATTCCTTTTACATGATCCATCACGTATAACCAATCACGTACATTTTTTCCATCACCATAAATTGGAATCGGTTTTTCTGCAAGGGCTGTGCGAATGATTGTAGGGATTAACTTCTCATCGTTTTGCTTCGGACCGTAATTGTTGGAACAATTCGTTGTGACGACATTCATTCCGTACGTATGAAAATAACTTCTCACAATCATGTCACTGCCTGCCTTTGATGCCGAGTAAGGGCTATTAGGGGCGTGTGGGGTTTCTTCGGTAAAGAGTCCTGTCTCACCAAGGCTTCCGTAAACCTCGTCTGTGGAAATATGGAGGAAGCGATTTTTTTCTTTGCTCGTTTTGAATTTGAACGAAGCCTCCATCCAATTTCTCCGGGCAACATCCAACACGGTAAAAGTTCCTAAGACATTCGTTCGGATAAATGCTTCAGGTCCTGCAATAGAATTATCAACATGCGATTCGGCAGCAAAATGAATTACACCATCAATTTTATATTGTTCAAATAGTTTTTCAAGTAAAGGCCGATCCAAAATATCACCTTTAATAAAAATATGTTTCGGATTAATTTCTACTTCTTTCAAATTGCTCAAATCACCGGCATACGTAAGAGCATCAAGGTTTACAATTTGAAAATCTTTGTATTGGCCTAAAAAATAATTGACAAAATTTGAACCGATAAAACCTGCTCCGCCGGTTACTAAAATTGATTTCATTGTTTTCTAAAAATTAAAATTTGCGTCTTTTAGTCTCGGATGCTTTTTATCCCTGTCAGAAACAGTTATTTGATTTTCCGAAATTTTCCAATCGATATTTAAATCCAGGTCGTTGAATAAAATTCCACCTTCAAGTTCTGGGTAGTGAAAATCATCTGTTTTATAGAGTATCTCGGCACTTTCACTCAAAACAACAAAGCTATGTGCAAAACCCTTGGGAACAAGAAACTGTTGGTTCTTTTCGGCCGACATTTCAAGTTGAAAAATCTTTCCAAATGTGCTTTTATGTTTTCGTAAATCCAAAACAACATCTAAGATACTACCCGAAAGTACTCTTACCATTTTCGTTTGAGCATGTGGAGCATTTTGATAATGAAGTCCACGTAAGACTCCTCGCATCGAGCGAGATTGATTGTCTTGGACAAATCGAATGTCTATGCCCAATGATTTTAAGTCGCGATAATTATAAGTTTCCGAAAAATAGCCACGAGAATCCCCAATCTTAAATGTCTCGATAATGAATAGGTCATCAAACCCAGTCTCTATTAGTTTCACTTTGCTCATGCAATAAATTTTTCGCCAGCGATTTTTAATAGGTACTGGCCGTATTGATTTTTGCTCAATGGCTTTGCCAATTCAAGCAATTTCTCTTTTGTAATATATCCTTTATGGAAAGCTATTTCCTCTAGGCAGGCAATCTTTAATCCTTGCCGTTCTTCTATGGACTCAACAAAAGTAGAGGCCCTTAGCAGCGATTCATGTGTTCCGGTATCCAGCCAGGCCATGCCTCTGCCCAACAATTTTACCTGAAGATTCCCGTCTTGCAAATAACTTTTATTTAAATCGGTAATCTCCAGTTCTCCTCTCGGTGAAGGTTTGATCATTTTAGCTCGAGCCACTACACTATTATCATAAAAGTACAGTCCTGTTACAGCGTAGTTCGATTTGGGTGCGTTCGGTTTTTCTTCAATCGATATAACTTTTCCTGAATGATCAAATTCTACCACTCCATAACGATCCGGGTCATTCACATAATATCCGAAGACAGTAGCACCATTTTTAACCCGACCCGCTTCTTCAAGGGTAGTTGAAAAATTGTAACCATAGAAAATATTATCACCGAGCACGAGACAAACTGAATCATTTCCAATAAAAGTTTCACCAATGATAAAAGCTTGGGCGAGTCCGTCAGGTGTGGGTTGTACACGGTACTCAAGCTTTAATCCAAATTGACTTCCATCACCCAGCAAATTTTGAAACAATATTTGTTCATGGGGTGTAGTAATGATCAATATCTCCCGGATGTTGGCCAACATTAGAACAGATAAGGGATAATAAATCATCGGCTTATCATAGATTGGCAACAGTTGTTTTGATACTGACTTGGTAAGGGGGTAAAGTCGCGTGCCAGAACCCCCAGCTAAAACAATTCCTTTCATGTTATTCTATATTTTATAACGGTCGCATGGAATGCCCAAGCTAATTAACATTTCTTTGTGTGCAAATGAATGGGCATTTCATTCTATTAATTTCTCTTTGGTCTGATTTCATGGGCAAGTTCAATGGACGGCCTTGCATCTTTTAATCCGAAGCCTCTTCCCGCAAGGATTTCTTTATAACTGTTAGTATGAAGTTCAGTAAACCCATCACTGAATTCAATCTCTTTACCATCCATTTTCAGCGATCTGTAAGTTCGTTTTCCTTTAGCTTTTACTTCATCGGGGAGGTGATTTTCGTTTATACTAAGTCTCCAATTAATACGAGCCTTCTGTAACTCAAAGAATCCAGAAGTTGAGTCAGGTTCGTAAGATTTGATTTGCACATTTTTTACATTTCCAAAGACCCAAAGCAGCATATCAAAAAAATGAATGCCAATGTTAGTGGCAATGCCTCCGGATTTTTGTTCGTCTCCTTTCCAACTGTGATGATACCATTTGCCACGCGAAGTGATGTAATCAAGATTTACATCGAAAACTTTGCTCAAAGGAGTGGAATCGATTTCCCTTTTTAATTGAATAATATTTGGGTGAAGTCGCAGTTGAAGAATTGTAAAAACTCTTTTACCTGTTTCTTTTTCAATTTCTTCAAGAGCATCAACATTCCAGGGATTTAGTACCAGCGGCTTTTCACAAATAGCATCCGCTTGATGGCGGAGTGCAAAGCGAATGTGAGAGTCATGCAGGTAATTAGGCGAGCAAATACTAACATAATCAATTTTCTGCCCTAGCCGTTTTAATTTATCAAGATGTCTATCAAAGCGTTCAAATTCGGTAAAGAAATCAGCTTTCGGAAAATAAGAATCCATTATCCCTACGCTGTCAAACTTGTCTAAAGCTGCAACCAAATTATTACCAGTGTCTCTGATCGCTTGCAAATGCCTGGGTGCTATATATCCGGCCGCTCCGACTAACGCAAAATTTTTCATTTGATCCTTTTAACAATTCCTTCTTTCAATAAATATTTTTCTCCACCCTCGGGACAAACGGCTTCTCCATTTTTATCAAAGTTCAATCTGTGACCATACTCACTCATCCATCCGGTTTGCTTTGCAGGATTGCCCACCACTAGAGCATAGTTGGGAACATTTTTTGTAACAACCGCTCCAGCGCCGATGAACGCATACTCTCCTATGTCATGTCCACAAACTATCGTAGCGTTGGCACCAATGGAAGCACCTCTTTTTACAATTGTTTTAGAGTATTGATTTTTCCTATTAACTGCACTCCGGGGATTTGTGACATTCGTAAAAACCATGGATGGGCCAAGGAATACGTCGTCCTCGCAGATTACTCCAGTGTAAATTGAAACATTGTTTTGAATCTTCACATTCTTTCCCAGCACAACTTCAGGAGAGACTACAACGTTTTGGCCGATGTTACAGTTATCTCCAATTCTACAATTAGGCATAATGTGAGAGAAGTGCCAGATTTTTGTTCCATCGCCAATCTCGCAGCCTTCATCAATTACTGCAGTTGGGTGAGCAAAATATTTTTTTTTGTCAGGCATTATACTCTTTAGTGACTTGACAAATGTATGACAATTCGTCCTCCGTCATCTCCGTGTGAATAGGAAGTGATAGTACAGTTTTAGAAAGTCGCTCCGTTACTGGAAATGCTCCTTCCTCAAATCCTTTTTGTCGATATGCCTTTTGCAAATGCAAAGGAATGTGGTAATAGATCATTGATGGCACGTTCTTTTCGGTTAAATATTTTTTTAACCGATCGCGATCAATACCTTTTGTTTTTATCGTGTATTGATGAAAGACGTGAGTTGAGTTTAACGAACGAAAAGGAGTTTCAATGAAATGCACATTAGCTAAATGCTTGTCGTAGTAGTCAGCAACCTCATTTCTCTTTCTCGCATATTCATCCAAGTATCTTAATTTCACTTGAAGGATGGCGGCCTGCAGAGTGTCAAGACGACTGTTCACCCCAACAATGTCATGCTGATATTTAATTTTTTGCCCGTGGCTGGAGATCATCTTTATCTTTTCAGCAAGAGCTTGATCATTTGTAAAGATTGCTCCTCCGTCTCCATAGCAACCAAGATTTTTTGATGGAAAAAATGATGTGCACCCGATAATTCCCATGGTACCAACACGCTTCACTTTTCCATTGGAAAATGTATAGTCTGCACCAAGCGCTTGCGCCAAATCCTCAATCACGAACAAATTATTTTTTTCTGCCATCTTCATGATGGGCTCCATATCCGCACACTGACCGTATAAATGAACGGGAACAATGGCTTTAGTTTTTTTTGTGATCTTACTTTCAATTTGATTCACATCAATATTGAAAGTCTTCATATCTACATCAACGAAAACCGGCGACAATCCAAGTAAAGCGATTACTTCAGCGGTAGCAACATAGGTATGTACTGGAAGTATTACTTCATCACCTAGTTTCAAATCCAAAGCCATCATAGCAATTTGCAGTGCATCCGTTCCATTTGCACAAGGAATAACATTCACCCCCTGATTATATTTTGAAAGTGCATCGGCAAAGGATTTGACTTGGGGCCCTTGAATAAAAGCGGTTGACATCAACACCTCCTGAATGGCCGCATCAATCTCTTCTTTTATACGCAGGTATTGCCCCTGCAAGTCGACCATTTTTATTTCCTTCATTGTTGCTATCATACTTAATTCTTGGGCAACCTTTGTTGCCACCGCCAGGCATCTTTCAATCCGTCTTCTAATTTTAAATTGGTTTGCCAACCTAATAATTTTTTTGCTTTCTCAGGGTTAGCATAAACTTTCTCAATATCGCCTGAACGGCGCGGTCCTACTTCATAATTTAATTTTACTCCAGTTACTTCAATAAATTTTTTCACCAACTCTAGAACTGAAACGCCTTCGCCAGTGCCTAAATTAAATGCTTCCATATGATTAGGCATACTCTCAATCCTGTCAACAGCGCTTACATGGGCGCGAGCCAAATCGGAGACATGAATAAAGTCGCGGAGGCAACTTCCATCAGGAGTGTCATAATCACTTCCAAAAACAGTAAGTTTCTCGCGAAGGCCAATGGCAGTTTGTGTTACATAAGGAACAAGGTTATTTGGAATTCCTATTGGCATTTCCCCAATCAATGCTGAAGGATGTGCCCCCATAGGATTAAAATAGCGAAGTGAAATAACTCTCAAATTTTTATTAGCAATTACCTCATCTTCCAGCAAGCGTTCGCACATTTGCTTTGTAGCTCCATAAGGAGATTCTGCCTTTTTGAATTGAGCGTTTTCATCCACTGGAATTACATCTGGTTGGCCATACACGGTGCAAGAAGAAGAAAAAATGAACTCATTCACATTAAATTTTTTCATCGCGCGAAGTAGTTCAATCATAGAGCGCAAATTATTGTCATAATAAGCCAGAGGCTCACTTACGGATTCTCCAACCGATTTATAGGCAGCGAAATGAATAACACTATCAATATTATTTTGACTGAAAATCTTTTCAAGGAATTGAGTGTCTCTACAGTCACCTTCAAAAAAACCTGGCGTCTTACCAATAATTTTTTCTATGCCTTTTAAAAGGGTATCGTCACTTTTTGAAAAGTTATCCACTAGAACAACTTCGTATCCCAACTGCAAAAGTTCAATTGCAGTATGAGCACCAATATATCCGGCTCCTCCGGTTAATAATACTTTCTTTTTAGGCATTACAGTCGCGCAGTTATTAGTGATTTATCTAAAAATCCTTTTACATCATATACAATTGCACTTGGCTCTTTCAAATTATTCCAATCAATAGAAGAAAATTCTTTATGGCTCACTGCAAGAATGATAGCGTGGTATTTCCTTGAAATTTCCTTTATAAGATCAAGGCTATATTCATGTTTCACTTCTTCCATATCAGCATGAGGATCGTAAATATCTACTTGAGTGCCGAAGCTAATGAGTTCACGAACAACGTCAACTACTTTACTGTTACGTATATCTGGGCAATTTTCCTTAAACGTTAAACCCAACACTAAAACTTTTCCTCCAAAAATCGGCAGTCGATTTTTTGCCATTAATTTGATTACCTCATTTGCGATATAAACTGGCATGTTATCGTTGATTTTTCTTCCTGAAAGAATAACCTCCGGATGATAGCCGAGGCTCTCTGCCTTATGGGTTAAATAATATGGATCCACTCCTATACAATGTCCACCAACAAGTCCAGGCTTGAAAGGAAGGAAATTCCATTTTGTTCCGGCAGCTTCCAACACCTCATTTGTATCAATTCCAATTCGTTGAAAAATCAATGCCAGTTCATTTACGAATGCGATGTTAAGATCGCGCTGAGAGTTTTCAATAACTTTTGCAGCTTCAGCCACCTTCAACGAGGAAGCTTTATGAGTTCCAGCCGTTATTATCTTTTTGTAAAGTTGGTCGACCTTTTCAGCGACTTCCGGAGTGCTTCCACTGGTTACCTTTTTTATATTGGGCAGACGATGTTGTTTGTCTCCGGGGTTAATTCTTTCAGGTGAATAACCAGCAAAGAAATCAATATTAAATTTCAGACCGCTAATCTTTTCAAGAATAGGAACACATACTTCTTCGGTGCAACCTGGATAGACCGTTGACTCATAAATTACGATATCTCCTTTTTTTAAAACTGACCCGACTGTTTTACTTGCCAATTGTAGAGGTCGTAAATCAGGAACGTGATAATTGTCAACAGGGGTTGGAACTGTCACAATGAAATAATTCACCGATTTTAATTCATTACTATCGGAAGAGAAGCTCAGATGCTTCGTCATCTTTAGTTCTTCTTTATCAACTTCAAGAGTGCGATCAATTCCTTTTTTCAATTCATCAATTCGCAATTGGTTAATGTCAAATCCAACCGTTTCAATTATTTTTCCAAATTCAACGGCAAGCGGTAAGCCAACGTACCCTAATCCAATGATTCCAATTCTCTCCATGGCTATTTTTTTACCTGATAATAATCCAAATACCAATCAACAAATTTCCCAATCCCAACTTCAATTGGAGTTGAAGGTTTAAATCCAACATCATTGATCAAGTCATCAACATTAGAATACGTTTCCGTTACTTCCCCGTCCTGCATCGGCAGGAAATTCTTGACGGCTTTCTTGCCCAATTTTTGTTCAAGGATTTCAATATAATACATTAATTCAACAGGCTTGGTGTTGCCAATATTATAAAGTCGATAAGGAGCAAAGCTTGTTCCCGGATCCGGATCAAGCGCATTCCATTTCGAATTACTTTCAGCTGCCTTTGGAATTAATCTAGAAATCCCTTCAACAATATCATCAACATAAGTAAAATCACGTCTCATCTTGCCGTGATTGAAAATATCAATTGGTTTTCCTTCCAAAATGGATTTTGTGAAAATAAATAAAGCCATATCGGGGCGACCGTAAGGGCCATAGACGTTAAAAAAACGAAGGCCAGTGGTGGGGATTTTATAAAGTACTGAATAAGTGTGAGCCATCAGCTCATTTGATTTCTTTGTGGCTGCATAAAGTGAAATTGGATGATCAACATTCTGATGAACAGAGAACGGCATTTTTTTATTGGCTCCGTACACGGAGCTGGACGAAGCGTAAACGAGATGTATTGGTTTATGATGGCGGCAACCTTCAAGAATATTCAAAAAACCTTGAATGTTACTTTCAATATAAGCATGAGGATTCTGAATTGAATATCGCAGACCCGCTTGCGCAGCAAGATTGACTACATAATCAAATTTAAAATCTAAGAATGTTTTCTCGGTGAATACTCGGTCATGTAAATTCCCTTTAACAAAGGTAAATCCCGAATGGTCCTGTAAAACTTTGAGTCGTGATTCCTTAAGAGTCACATCGTAATAATCATTGAGGTTGTCCACTCCTATAATACCATAGCCCTGAGTCAAAAGCTTCTTAGAAAGGTGGAAGCCGATGAACCCAGCTGATCCTGTTACTAATGCAAGTTTTGAAGGCATTCTACTCGGTGGAATCTGGCAAAAGTACTACAATTGGCGGATTGTAGTTAATTTAGAATTAGCTGTTAAAGTTGTAGATAATCTCTAATCGCCATTCTCTAATGATTTGGCCTTCTCACGCATCATACGCTCCGCTTCATAAAGTTTTGCATACTTATAAAAGGTGTGATTTGCTTCCGCCATTGCCACCATCAGACCTTCAAAGCCGTCAAAAATACCTTGCTTAACAATGTAGCTCTTAAAAAAAGTAAAACTTGAATGGGTAATTATTTTAAATACAGAACTATTCAATTTACCCAAATTCTCTTTTGCGAAAATATCCGAATAGGATTGAATTTTCTGCAAGGCTTCGTATGAATCACGATATGCTTCGTGCAAAATATCACCTTTAAGGTGCATAGGCCTTACTTTTGAGTCAAGAATAAGGTTCTCGTGAGGTGTTTTTCCACCCCAATGGCCAATTTTTTTGTTCCATAAACGTAACTGTTTATCTGGATACCAGTTACCACGCTGTATCCATTTGTCGCCATAAGTCGAAAGTCGATTCATTTTGTAAGCTTCGGCAGGCCAAGTATCTTTGATCAGTTGAATGGACTCAATTAGCTGATTGGACAGGCGTTCGTCAGCATCTAATGAAATCACATGATCGAAAGAAGTTAAAGATGCAGCAAAGTTTTTCTGTTGAATATGGCTTGTGAATTTATTTTCCACAAAACGCACATTCTTTTTAAGACATATATCTTTGGTGGAATCTTGTGAAAATGAATCAACTACAATAATTTCATCGGCAATAGTTCTTAGCGAATCAATGCATCCACCAATATAGCTCTCCTCGTTATAGGTAATAATTGTAGCGCTAATTTTGGGCATCGTAGGCAATATGGGGATTAATACAATTCATTGACTTTATCCGCGCGAAAATAAGAAAATTCCATTTGATAAGCGACTTCCACGTGCGGATGCTAAATCATTGGATTCATGGACAAAACGTAGTGCTAGTTTAAGGAAGCGATAATAATAGATGCCAGTTTTATTTAGCTCTTTAAATCCCTTAATTTTGGCGACATTAATCAATACATCATGAAGAAGGCGCTCATAACAGGAATTACTGGACAGGACGGTGCATATTTAGCAGAGCTTCTGATTTCAAAAGGGTATGAAGTTCATGGTATCAAAAGAAGAAGTTCTTTATTCAATACAGATAGAATTGATCATTTATATCAAGATCCGCATGAGCAACATTTAAAACTGAAATTGCATTATGGAGATCTCTCTGACTCTGGTAATTTGATTCGACTCGTCCAGGAAATTCAGCCCGATGAAATATATAATTTGGGTGCCATGTCCCATGTAAAAGTAAGCTTTGAAACACCTGAATACACTGCGGATGTAGATGGAATTGGAACCTTGCGATTATTGGAAGCGATACGCATACTAGGGCTTGAAAATAAAACAAGATTTTATCAAGCTTCAACGTCTGAGCTCTATGGGTTAGTGCAAGAAGTGCCCCAAAGTGAAAAAACACCATTTTATCCAAGATCTCCCTATGCAGCAGCTAAATTATACAGTTTTTGGATCACAGTAAACTATCGTGAAGCCTATAATATTTATGCTTGTAACGGTATCTTGTTTAATCATGAATCTCCCCTTCGGGGTGAAACTTTTGTAACTCGTAAAATCACGAGAGGTGTCTGTCGAATTGCACTAGGATTACAACAGACTTTGTTTATGGGTAATATAGATGCGAAGCGTGACTGGGGGCATGCGAAAGACTACGTTGAAGCCATGTGGCTTATGCTTCAACAGAAGTCAGCCGAAGATTTTGTAATTGCTACTGGAACAACAACAACAGTTAGAGAGTTTATAATAAAAGCATTCAAGGAACTTGGGATTATGATTAAATTTTCAGGTGAAGGATTAGATGAAAAGGCTGTCGTTCTTAAATCCGAGAACCCTGAATTTTTAGTGCAGGAAGGCCAGGTAGTCGTTAAGATCGACTCTAAGTACTTTCGTCCAACTGAAGTAGAATTACTGATTGGAGACCCATCTAAGGCAAAATCTAAATTGGGATGGAAACCAAAATATGAGTTAAGTTCCTTAGTAAAGGAAATGGTTGCTAGTGATTTGGAATTATTTAAGCGTGATCATTATTTAAAAGAAGGAGGCCATAAAATATTCCAATATAACGAGTAATGGAGAAGTCTTCAAAAATTTATGTTGCGGGCCATAGAGGAATGGTAGGCTCGGCCATAGTCAGAAAACTCCAATGTGAAGGTTATAATAATTTAATTTTAAGATCATCTTTAGAGGTTGACTTGAGAAACCAAAGTCACGTAGAACAATTCTTTGGATCGGAAAAACCAGAATATATTTTTTTAGCTGCTGCCAAAGTTGGGGGCATTTTAGCCAACAATACGTATCGTGCTGATTTTCTTTATGAAAACCTGATGATCGAAAGCAACATGATTCATCAAAGTTATGTTCATAAAGTAAAGAAATTATTGTTTTTAGGTTCATCATGTATTTATCCCAAGCTGGCGCTTCAGCCATTGAAAGAAGAATATCTTCTTTCTGGCTTTCTTGAAGAAACCAATGAGCCCTATGCGATTGCAAAGATCGCTGGTATTAAGCTCTGCGAAAACTATAGAAGACAGTATGGATGTGACTTTATTAGCGCAATGCCTACAAATCTCTATGGACCAAACGACAATTACGATTTAAATAATTCACATGTTATCCCGGCCCTGATAAGAAAATTTCATGAGGCAAAAATCAACAACGCTGGTGTCGTTGAAGTGTGGGGATCTGGCACTCCGCTGAGGGAATTTCTCTACGTTGATGATTTAGCAGATGCTTGTTTATTTTTGATGAACAGTTATTCAGACGTCCATTTCGTAAATGTTGGTTCGGGAGAAGAGTTGTCAATCAAGGATTTGGCTTTTCTTGTCAAGAATGTTGTGGGCTTTAACGGAAAAATTGTTTTTGACAAATCGAAACCTGACGGAACACCAAGGAAGCTGATGAGTAACGAAAAATTATTTAAGCTGGGTTGGAAAAATTCGATCTCTTTGAAGGAAGGGATTAAAATGGTATATAACGATACTTTCAAAAAAGAAGTGGTATCTTAATCAATATGCTTTTTCACTTCCCTTCAGTAAACTGACTACAGTGAGATAGATAATTTTCAAATCGAGCACAAAGGACCAGTTTTCAATATAAAAGCGATCCAAAGTAATCCGATTTTTCATATCGGCCAAGGTGCTGGTTTCTCCGCGATAGCCCATTGCTTGCGCTAAACCAGTAATGCCTGGTTTCACATAATGCCTTGAAATAAGTTTTTCAATTTGTGAAGCGAACTTTTCATTGAGTTTGATGGGGTGCGGCCTTGGCCCAATCATTGACATATCACCCATAAATACATTAAAAAATTGAGGAAGTTCATCAAGGCTCGACTTCCTTAAGAATTGGCCGAATTTCGTAATTCTTGAATCATTCTTTGTGGCTTGTTTTGTATCTGCATCAGCATTAACCAACATGGTGCGGAATTTTATACAAGAAAATGCCTTGTTTTTTCTCCCGTTTCTTTTTTGAATAAAAAATACAGGACCCGTTGAATCAATTTTAATCAAGAGAGCAACAAGTGGCACAAGCCATGACATTATGGTCAGAATGAAAAGTGTTGAAAATATTAAATCGAAAATTCGTTTAATGATTTTATTTGCAGGCTCATCAATAGAAACAGTTGAAAGATTGACATATGATGCCTGGTTGAAATGTTTTTCATCTGCAGAATTTCCTTGCTCCATTCGCATATCAGCCATGAGTTTGATGGGAACTAACTTGCTCAAGCCAAAATCGATCAATTCATTCATATCAGCTCTGTACGGCAGGCAAACAAATATTTCATCAATCGCATTATCCTCGCAAAGTGATTTGATTTTCACAATCAAATCACCGGACGCAGGTTCATCACTTAATTCAATGAATTTATACTTCCAGTCCGTTTGATCAATTAAATATTGACGAGCATGTCTCTGCATTTGAGGCTGACTAATCATTAGAATGCTTTTTGTATTATGAGGTTGATCAAACCTCTGCATAAAAAAACTTGCTAAAAATTTTGACGAGTAAAACACTGGCGTAAAAAAACAATAAACTAACATTACCTGGATCAAAGTGTACTCTCTATTATAAAAGAAAATGAGTGAGGCGACTACCAGTAAATGTGTGCTTATGAAAATGAATTGATTTTTTATGGTCTTAGGTCTGTCCCAGTTCCTTGAAAAAGAATACGGACTGGATAATATAATTAAAAAGAGCCAGGTAAGATTACTGAAAGCTATAAAGTAAATGATGTGAGCCTTAGGCGCATTGCCACTTATGTAAAACGCAAATGCAATGGATGCATTGAGAAATATAATATCACTCAACATGAAAAATAGCCTCACTAAAAAAGGCATAACACCAAATTAATTAGGTGCTAAAATAACAAATAGATTCAAATGATTTGTTGAGGACGTCCGTTAGTATAAAAAGTCAAAAAGATTTGATGCAGTAGAGCAAAGAAAACCACACCTTGAAACCGACCTAAAAAAACTTCAGTCATCCCATAGATTAGAAATGGAAAGAAAGTTAACGCGCCCAAAACATTTTGATTTCTCACAGATATATAAAGTGGTCGCCCAATTAAAAAGACTAAGGCAATAAGTCCCATTGCTCCGTTTGAAAATAAAATCTGAATGTATTGATTGTGGGCGTTATAGCTTTCTTGAGCATAAATCTTCATTTGATGTTCTGTATAAAATTTATTTAGCTCTTTTTTGTAATCACCCGTACCCACGCCCAACCACGGATTGATGTTAGCGTTAATCGAGGACTCCCAAAGTTCCAATCTCTCCCAGTGATCAGTGATTTTATAAGAAGGAGTATCCAGTTTTTTGTACAAGTGACTGAATAAAAACATCCCGATAATCATTACTACGACTATGGCAAAAGATTGAGTTCTTATTTTTGTTTTTTCATTTGTCCAAAATTTTAAAACAAAAAAGGAAAGCACCAATAAAATACTGATGAATGAAGTGAGGCCCCCTGTGAGCATCAGGATAAAAAAAAGAAATAGTAGAACAATCAACTGAAGTTTATAGTTTATCCAAACCTGATGGAAGTAGAAAAGGTACAATCCAAAAGAAATGGTGAAAATGATATAGTATGCAAAATAAGTGGGTTGAAAATCTAAAACATCGGTTAATTCGTAAAAGAAAAAAGCGTGTATATCCCCCGTGTTTACATACTTGATAGCTGCGTTAAACAAGCAAATCAAGGAAGAAACAATAAGGCCAAAGGAAAAGGTTTGAAAAATCAAATGGAGTTTCTTTTTATTAAAATCATCTACCTTATAAAAAACAATGGGCATGGCCAAGAAGCTAAAATTGGTTTCCAGTACGCGCAAACCAAGCGGCAAATCGTCAGAATAAAGAAGTCCGACTAAAAGCACTAAAAGATATAGAATGATATCCCAGGCGTTTCGAAAAAACAGAATAACATGTGATTGTGGGGACCGTACAAAGAATGAGAAGACTAAGCACGCCATCAGCAGTCTCACACAGGCCCATTGCGAAATCGGCACCATGAATACGAAGGCCAAAAACAGCAACCAAAGCAAGCTTGACGCACTAACGTTCCGAATGTTGATTGTACCTAGAATTTTCATCTGTAAATTGTAGCAATTTAGGTAAGATGGCATAAGGACACAGGAAATTTTTAACCCAAAACGACTTCAAGTAAGAATTTTACGAAAGTTAGTTTGGTCACACGAAGCAATATTCAAACCAACATCTCTGAAAAAGGTCTCCATACGTCAATCGAACTACATCCCTTGGAAAGGTTACTTTGACATCATCCATGCAGAAAAGATCAGAGCTCGGATTGAATCCGTTTGGCGCCGGATTCACTCGGCTCAGAGTCCTTTTCAAATGCAAGCAGAGATAAGAAAAGGCTAAAAAAGACCACACCTTTTTGTCGGTTAAGATAATTCTCGCTGATCATGGCAAGTAACATCAAGACTACGAAGAGTTCGCCAATTCGATTTTGTGAAGAATAGAATCGTGAAAAAAGTATAACCAAATAGAGTATTAAGATAGCGGCACCAAAATACCCAGTGTCAAGAGTAAACTCTAAAAACTGATTATGAGTGTTTGTTTTTTTTTCGAAATCCCAATTAATCCTTTGTTCTTTATAAAGTTTGTGCATTACATTCTCACTTGTGCCAGTGCCATTTCCAAAAACATACTTCATTGGTTTGCTTTTTATATGGTTGAGCGCAACTGACCATATGATTAGTCTATCTAGTGAATAATTGGAAAAACTATATTGTGGTTTAAATAACCCCTTAAAACGTCCACTGGTTACTGGAGATAAAATGGACATCCCGATTAAACTAATTGTTATAAACCCAACGATCATCAAATTCTTTTTTTTGGTGACGAATTTGTTTCTCACAAAAATCAGCACGATCAGGAAAATGGTAATGAGTAAAGTAGAACGCACGCCAAGCATCACTAAAAAGACACAAAATATGGACAGAATAACCAATCTCAATCTTTTGGGAATAACATCCACCTTGAGCGAACCCAGGTGATTCAGGAGAACAACCACGAGTCCTAAAGAAACAAATAGCGATAGGTACAATGGCTGTATATCGATTGGTTCTGTTAGATTGTCATAATGATAATACCATTGGTTAAACCAAATATCTGTCCAAGGGTCCAGATAATTGCGATAGACTGCTATAACGAAAAGAACAACAAAGGTGAGTACGAGGCTGGCAACGAAATTTCGAAGGAATACAACACGATCTTGCTGGTTGGGTGTCACCAACGAGAAAACTAAAGGGAAAAGAAAGATTGGTGCTCTGGTTTCCATTATTGAGAGTCCTACTTTGAAATTACTTGAATAGATCAAGCCCAAACATCCGATCCAAAATGGTATGCCTAAGAATAAAAATTTTCTGTAATCGAAGTGCAAACCTTTTTTAAAGAAGAGTATAATAGAGATTGCAAGAAGCCCTATAATTAATCCGTTGCTAATCTGGATAGAAATAATTAAAAAATAAGGGATGCAACACAAAAAAAATAGAAATAATTTCTCGACAAAGTGCTTTTTCAAAATAGAAAATTTTCAATGTGAAATTTTATCCTTTCTTGCCTCTGATTGTTGTAAACAAAACCCGAAACATAAACCAGAAGTTGCCGATAAAGTATCTTTTAAACAACCTCCTAGGCTCATGCACAAAACGATAAAACCACTCCAATTTAAACTTAAAGAAAATGTTGGGTGTCATCTTAGTTGTGCCTGAAACATATTCAAAAACAGCGCCCCCTGTCAAAGCAATGGTCGCCTCAGTACTCTGCCAATTTGCAAGAAGCCAATTTTCTTGTAAAGGCATACCCATACCTAGGAGAATGACGTCAGGCTTTTTGCTGTTAATGTCGTCAACCGTCCTTCTACTGTCCTTTTCGGTGGTAAAGAAACCATTTCTGTAACCCTTTATTATTAGTGAAGGAAATAAAGTCTCTAACTTTGTAATGCTTGCTTGGATTACCTTGTCATTTGATCCGATACAGTACCAAGATATGCCATGGGTTTGAGAAAATTCAGCAAAGCTCCAGATCCAGCGGTTAAAGGTAATTTTTTCTTTGATTTGTACCCCAAGTAATTTAGCACCAAGGCGAACTCCATCTCCATCGCAAAATACAATTTCTGCAGAGTTAAGTAGTTGTTTGAACCAAGGGTATTTATCAGCCATGTTCATGGCATGTATGTTAACGTTTAAAACCAAGCTTTTTCTATGACTAGCAACACATTTTAATATCTGTTGATTGAGTTCATCACTTGAGAGGTTGGAAATCTGGATCCCTAAGACACTTACTTTATTCATTACGTAATTGCACAATGTATGGTTTTTCGGGAGGCAAAATTACAATTTTCTCAAAAACTAAATTTTTCAGCAGATTCTTTAACATAAATTTTATCTTGCGTCATATTTGATGTGTGCTTACAAAAATCCTTTTTGTCGCTCTAACAGAGAACCAAGTCGTACGTGGAGTCGAGAGATATTCGATTGAGCTACTCAGGCATTTATCAACTCAGAATGATTTGGAAGTAACTGTTCTTTGTGGGGCATGGCAAAAATATTTCCGAACAATAGAATCAAAAAATATTCGATGCAATGTACTTAACCTTCCAAATAATAAAATTGCTAGGCATGCCTATCTCATTTTCAATATGCCTCGGATAAGTAGAATGTTTGATGTCGTCCATTATGCTAATACCCTGCCAGTGCTGTTTCGTAATCGAGCGTACACAATGGCAACAATCCATGATCTCGCAGAATATTATTTCCCTGAGAAATACTCATACCTTCAGACCGTATATAGAAAAAAAATGCTCAAACTCAGCATAAGAAATATCGACCACTTTCTCACGGTAAGTAATTTTTCCAAGCAATCTATTTCAGACGTTCTTCAGGTGTCAAAAGACCGGGTTACTTGTATTTACCCAGGGATCAACCATCTTCCGATGGAACAACCAGTCAATCCAATTTCAAACAAGGATCAATATTTGGCCAAGGATTCTTACTTTTTATATTTCGGTGCAATCGAAAAGTCAAAAGGCATTGAAGAATTAGTCACAGCATTTTCAAAATTCAGACTAAAAGCTCCCGATTTTAAATTGTACCTCATAGGGAAGCCCGCAAACGCCATTAATTTTTTAACAAGCAAGACGGATGATCATATTCAGTACTTAGGGTATACAAGCGATGAAATTGTTGCGCAATACGCCCGAAATGCAAAGGCAGTCATTAATCTTTCGAAGTTTGAAGGATTCGGATTCCCCGTATTAGAGGCTTTTACCCACAATGACAATATTATTTCCTCAAACACGACTAGCTTAGGCGAAATATCTAGGTCGTTTGCATGGCAAGTGTCTCCTGTAGACTTGGATGCGATTGAACAAACTATGCGTGAATTGGTTGCTCACCCAAAAAAATTTGAAGCAGAAGAAAAAGCAAAAATCCTTAGCCAATTTGATTGGAATAAAACAGCACACGAGTATCAGAAACTAGTTAAGAATCTAATTGCTATGTCCCGAGGTGAGCTCAATCAAGCCCGAAACTCCACATTAAATCTACCCTAAATATGGAGGATCTCAGTCACTGCAAATTTTTACTTTCATGCGTGATAAATTGCGCGGGCCGTAAACTTACTATGTCAGCCATGAAAACTTTTGGGGGATTTGGAAGAGATCAGAGTTGATGCGAGTGAGTCATTGCACAAAATCATTATAGGCGATTCTTTGGATTTTCGAATAGGTTAACCACAAAAAATTAGAACTGACAGACAGTTATGCTTTTTAACTCATTGAATTTTGCAATATTCTTACCTATTGTCTTAATACTATACTGGTTTGTGACCAAGAAAAGTTTAAGACTTCAGAATATTTTACTACTGATTTCAAGTTATTTCTTTTACGCTTGTTGGGACTGGAGATTTATGTTTTTACTCATCTTTTCGACCACATTAGATTATTTTACAGGCATCAAAATATATGAAGCTCCCGATAAGGCCAGGAAATTGTTCTGGCTATGGATTAGCATAGGTGTCAATCTGGGCTTTCTTGGAGTTTTTAAATACTATAATTTTTTTGCGAGCGCCCTTTCGGATGGATTATCATTATTAGGATTTAAAACGCATTTAAGCTCATTGCAGGTGTTGTTACCTGTTGGCATCTCTTTTTATACTTTTCATGGATTATCTTATGTTATCGATCTCTATAACAAGAGAATACAGCCTGAACGAAATTTTGTGGACTATTCCGTTTTCGTCAGTTTTTTTCCTTTACTGGTAGCCGGTCCAATAGAAAGAGCTACACATCTTTTACCTCAGATTCTTAAAAAAAGAGACTTTGACTATCCAAAGGCAGTTGACGGAATGCGGCAAATACTTTGGGGCTTATTCAAAAAAATTGTCATTGCCGACAACTGTGCTGAATTTGCAAATACAATTTTCAATAATTCAGACGACTACTCTGGGAGTACCCTCGTTTTGGGAGCACTGTTTTTTACCTTCCAAATTTATTGCGACTTTTCCGGATACTCAGATATTGCAATAGGAACGGCCCGTCTATTTGGGATCGACCTATTACGAAACTTTGCCTTTCCATACTTCTCAAGAGACATTGCCGAATTCTGGAGGCGTTGGCACATTTCTCTTTCTTCATGGTTCAAAGATTATCTCTACATTCCATTGGGTGGAAGTAAGGGTGGGGTGTGGGTGAAAGTTCGAAATACTCTTATCGTTTTTCTGGTAAGTGGTTTTTGGCATGGAGCGAATTGGACGTTCATTGTCTGGGGACTTTTGAATGCCCTCTATATAATGCCTTCTATTATATCTAACACGAACAGAAACAATCTTGACATTGTAGCAAGAGGAAAGTACTTGCCAACAGTCAGGGAATTCGTATCTATTGGAATTACTTTTTGTTTAACGGTGTTTGCCTGGATTTTCTTTCGTGCCGTCAATGTCACACATGCTTTCAGTTATATCTCTAAAATATTTTCCAGTACATTGTTAACCGTTCCTCATTTTCCTGGGATTGGAAAATCTGTTCAAATTATTTGCCTGACGATTGTATTCATTATTGTTGAATGGCTTGGCAGAGAACAACAGTACGCAATTGCTGATTTGGGCTCAAAATGGCCTCGGCCCCTAAGGTGGACAATGTATTATGCTATCATTATAATTATTTCACAATTCGCAGGCGAAGAACAGCAATTCATTTATTTTCAATTTTAGTTCCGATGGAAAAATTTCTTAAGCAATTAATCAGGTTTTCATTTATTCCCATCATAACCTTTTCAATATTGGTAGTCTCTTATCTCTATTACGATCCTTTTGAAGTTGTTAAAAAATACAAATCATTCTACATCTCGGGCAAACCCAGGTACGTGACATTGAATTATGACTATGTAGCCGTTGAAACATTTCTGAATAACCACCCTATTTATAAGTACAATTCATTTATAATAGGCAGTTCGCGATCTCGCTTCTACGAAATGGATACATGGAGCAAATATATTCACTCAAACAAATGTTTCCATTTTGACGCGTCAGGCGAAACCATCTATGGGATTACAAAAAAAATGGAATTACTGAACGCGAAAAAGGTTCAAATAGCTAATGTGTTAATGGTTCTAGACTATATCACGCTGACTGGTGTCGACAACTCCAAGGGGCATTTATATATTAAACATCCTATATTATCAGGACAAAGCCTTAGCGATTTCCAGTTTCTATTCTTTAAAACTTATAGTTCTTTGAACTTTTTGCATGCCTATCTTGATTTCAAGATATCTGGAAAATTCAAAGCGTACATGAAAACAAAAGGTTTACTGGATGATATTCCGGTGGACTATGATTTAAAATACAATGAAATGAAGTTGAGCGTATTTGAGAATGAGATTAAAACAGATCCCGCAAAATACTACAGCAAAAAAAGAATGGCTGAATTTAATAGACAAGATTCAATAAAAACGTCTTCCCTCGTGGCAATAAAAGAAAAACAAGTCATTATGCTGAATAAAATTGCCATGATTTTCAAAAAAAATTCTTCCCGTTTTAAAATTGTTATAAGTCCATTGTACGATCAAATTCAATTAAATAAAAAAGATGTCGATGTTTTAAATCAAATTTTCGGGACTGAAAACGTTTATGATTTCTCGGGGATTAATTCCATCACTTCGGATTACCATAATTACTATGAGCCATCGCATTATCGGCCTTTGGTAGCAGATGAAATTATGAAACAAGTATATCAAAAATGAACAGGGCACCGAATTTTCAACATTCCACCAGGAGAGCAATGGATTGGAATTTATAATTTTCAGAGGTAACAAGAGAACGATAGCCCTCATGGCTCCAATTGACCCGAACGTTTGAATCTTCTAATAACAGCAATGCAAGCTCCATTTAGAAACCAAAACGGAATTGCTATTCTTGCAGTCATTATATGGGGCGACAAAAAACCTGCTATGACAAATTGAACGTTTAGTAAGAACCCACTGAGTAGTATTATTTGCTCGGTTATCGAAATCGATTTTACTTTTAGAATTAGCATTCTGCTGTGTTTTATAAGATAGACACTAACCGAGACAATGAATATAGTAGGTAGGATGCCAATCTCTAAAGCTAAATTGATGTAGGCGTTCTCAAAACCCTCAGCGTCATAAAACTCTCCCGTAGTAGATCGAGTAGCAAAACTTCCATGCGTCCCAACACCCGTACCAAATGGATGACTCATGATTTTGGGTATTCCTTTATAGTAGGCAAGAATGTGATTTGCTGAGCTACCTTCCCCAGAAAACATCGATTGTACGGTGGTAATAATCAGGTCACTCTTTAGTATCACAAAAAATATTACCAGAAAAAAGGCAGCGATAAGATATTTTAGGTATCGCTTGTTAAAAAATAAAATTCCTATCGAAACTGCCAAGCCAATCCACACTGCACGAACTTGACCTAGGAAAATACAATACAAACCTATCAATAATAGAATAAGCGCTCCATTCAACCGCCTTTTTACAAAAAACCAATATGCGAAAATAATATCCAAGCAAAAGATAAGGAAGTAACCCATATACAAAGGATCACCAAAAGGTCCGACCATTCTTTTTCCTGCATCTGAATTAATGAAATTCCCAGGCAGTCCATCCCGGTAAAACTCAATATCAGAAAAACCCTTTACTTTAGTTGCTATCTGAACTAATGGAAAAAATTCTTTAAACATTTTTTTCGGGAATAGGTAATGCTCGACAAATCCAAACATTATTATAAATATTGTCAGGTATATTAACGATTTGATAATGCCATCAAATACGCTATTGTGTTTTCCTAGGTAATTCCCTATGATAAATGACGCTACCATAAGACAATAAGGTCGAAAATCCTGTAGAGCCATTCCTAGAGGCAAAGGGGAAATCAGTACATAAAAAATTGTTACTGAGAAAAGAAGAAGGGCTAATTTTATTTCACTGCGCCCACCGATAAATGGATATATAACTATAGCAAGGCAGAAAACAATAAACTCTTTAAAAAACAAAAAACCTTTTGCATAAGTATTGTCACTAATAGTTACGGCCATCCTTGAGGCGACCAAATCTTGAATAACTATTAAGTAAAAAACCAATAGGATGCAAGAGCTAACGAGAGCAGCTATGCTTGTTTTTTGTGTACTTAATAAGCCGTTATCTTGCTCCATTATATTTTTGCTAACAATCATTTTGCATATAAAACAACACGTACACTCTCAAATCGGTAGTCATTTTTTACTTTAAAATTTTGAATTTCAAGTTCTTTATCAAGAGGCTCCCAAGTCGGAGCATACAATACCCAAACTTTTTTGTTTTTCCTTAACTCATCTTTGTAATCCGTCTCCCAAGGTTTTATCACTTTATATCCAATATGATTTACCTTAAAGTAGTAATTAAAAAACCACCCGTCATAACTAAAAACGATGGAGTTATCTTTATTCTCCTGGATAACTTTTAGGGCTGCTTCTCTATATTGCTCGTTTCGAATTTTAGTGTAGTACCCATTTACAAACAGACCACCAATTGATGTCATCAGTATGAAAATGAGAAATGCTGTTCTAATTTGTCGATTATTGATTGTTTCAATTGCAAGAGCAAGGCATAGAATAACGCCTGGAACAACAATCATCGTGTAACGACAAATTAACATGGGCATTTTTACATACGAGTAAATGATTGGTATCATAAAGCCAAGCAGTACCCACCCGAATAGGACAATAAAGCCAACGATATCTTTTTCTTCTCCAGCGCAGACTCGCCACATTAATTTTATCAGGAAGTATAGAAACAATAGGCCAAAAACTTTATACAATACATGATTATTGAAATAATCGTATATACACCCTAATAGAAAAGTCTTATCAAGGGGAAGAATCCAGAAAGCAGAGGTGGCATTGTCATGAACAAATATTGGAATCCACGGAGAAATTAAAATCACAACACTAATTGCTGCTGCCATGCTCCATACAAAAAATGTCCTTGTGTATTTTTTATAAAAAAATACGGCAACAAAAATGATAGCTTGAGACAGGAACACAACCAGCCCAAAATAGTGTGTGTATAACAGCCCAACGGTTGTCAAGACATAACCTATATAATTTATCAATCTTTGGTTACGTGTGCTTTTTAGAAAATACAAGTAGGATAGTGTGCTAAACAAGAACACAAGAATATAGAATCTTGCTTCTTGGGAATATAAAATGTGGAAATAATTTGCGGACGTGATAAATGCACAAAGAAGCCCAGTGGTTTCATTTTTAAATTCCTTTCCTAAAAAAAACATCGCAAGCACACCTAATAACCCGATAACGACTGACAGTAACCTCCCATTATACGATGAGTAGCCAAAAACCTTCAACCAATAACGGAGCATTAAAAAATGCGCGGGAGGTTGATCATTCTTGCAATGGTCCATCATTTCATCGAAAGGCAAGTCAGGATCAGTTTCAAGCATGCTATGGAATTCGTCATGCCACAAACTTTGGTAGTCAAGATGATAAATTCTCAGTGCAACAGCTAAAAGAATAATTGTGAGTAAAAAATAGAAGGTTTTTATCTCATATTCTCGTTTTAAAAATTTGAACCTGAAGGAGCCCATCTTATGGTAAAATTTATTTTTTAAATTTCATGAAAACCCCATCGTGCACACCCGATATAACATTTTTGAATTTTTCAAACTGAAACGTTACAGAGAAACCAATCAAATATCGCATGACAAAAAGAAATTGATTATAGATAAATCCGACTGTGCTTATTAACTTCCTGTGCTTTCTGTAAATAAAAAATCTATTCCGAACGTTAAGGTAGTATGCCAAAGCACTTCTGTTTCCTAATGTTGTTCTTTTTTGTGTTTTGAAGCTTGACGAAACCTTGTGGTATATAATGGAATCAGGGACATACAAGCAATCAAAACCATTTTCTTTGGCACGAAGGCAATAGTCAAGATCTTCGCAATACGCAAAAAAAGAATCATCTAAATAACCTATCTTCTCAATAAGCTCCTTGCTTAGCATCAAGCAACACCCCGTTATAAAATCTACTTTACAAAGCGTGTTATTTCCCCCTTCATCTAGTTGTTCATAGGCGTAATGCCCTCCATCACCACAAAACTTATCAAAATATCCTCCAGCAAACCACAAGCGAGTGGGTTCATCAAAAAAATAAATTTTACTACCGATAATACCGACAGATAAGTCAGTTGAATTCTTGATTAGCGCACTCAAGAATGAAGGCTCAACGACTGTATCATTATTCAATAAAAGAAAATAATCAGGTTTATACGTTTCCTTAACATACTTTAAGGCAAGATTATTTCCCCCGGCAAAACCTAAATTAACATTGGAGCGTAACAATTCTATTTCGGGAAATTCCTTCGATAGCTTATCTGCGGAGTCATCGGTAGATGCATTATCGACAATAGTAATCCTATGATTTTTATAGTCAATATTGCGTAAAGAGATTAGACAATCTCTCGTTAGAAGATATCCATTCCAATTTAATATGATGATATGAACTGATTTATCCATCATGCTGAATGTTGAGAAAATACTTTGACCATTTTCAATAATCAAATGCCCTCTGGTCGATCCGTCCTTCTCGCAATAATTGTTTGCTTTCAAAAAAATGCGCTGCGACTCAATATGATTTTGAACGGATATTCCATGAAGCTGCATTTGTCATCATTTTATTTTTTATAAAAAATCTTTTTGAAAGATCATGCGCAACTTTAAATACACGAAGTGTACTGGGAGCTTTATAAAAAATAGAAAGAGCAATATCGGTCGATGTTTAAACAATTCCATTATACGACTCCACCAATTTTCAATTGCAAAATGATATGTGGCTGGCATTAACTTTATTCGGCAAATCCATCCTGAAACGTATTTTAATAAAAGTCTGTTTTCTTCTCTTCTAATGGTAGAAGGAGAGATAGACCCTCTGTATCCGGACAACAAAAATAAATAGTTTGTGACAAAAACTTTCAGCAAATCGTAGCCACCTTTATTCCTCACCCCCAATGTCTCAAACAAGCCACGGTCATCTATAATCGCTTCTCGCCCCTCTTCCAACAATCTCAATATCACATCTACTTGCACCAAGTGTAACGTAGCCCTTCGTGAAAAATCTTCCAGGCGCTCAAAATCTTTTTTCCATATACCAAACGCCCCAATAAACGTCATCCAATAGGATGCATTTGAAACAAATGCATCAGCATTTTTGCATCTGATTTGCGTATTCATCTTGAGCGAAGAATTAGAAAAGAAAATAAGATTCTTCGATGATCTATTCAACGCGATGATTTTGAGCATGTGCTCTAAGGAATCTTTTTTATGCGTTAAAGTATCATTATTCAGTTTTAAAAACACTCCCTTCGCAAGCGACAACACTTTTTCAAAATTCCCGTCCGCGATGTTGATAGGGTTCCTGCTATAGATGATTTTATCAGGAAAAGTACTGACAAACTTTTCTGCGACTTCCGGTGTGTTGTCCGAAGATGAATTATCAGACACAACAATCTCAACCAGATTTGTTTGTTGAAAAACAGGTTGACTAGTTATTGTCGTCAGTGTTTTTTCTAGATACTCAGCCCTGTTATAGGTAGGGATGCAAATGGAAAGCAGCGGACTATTCGAATTATCATTATCCATGCCACTCTCTTTTTTTGGTCGCAAAAACATACCATCCCCATATAAAGCCAAAACACGTATTACCCAAATAACCAACAACTATCCCTGTCAGCCCAAAATTTTTACCCAAAAATATGGTAGATATTGCACACAATATTCCACCAACTATTGAATTAATCAAAAAAGGTTCCTGCTTATGGCATCTTAAATAAGTGGCCCAGGAGAATATATACTGATTAATGATAGTAACTAAGCCTAACAAGGTTAGAGGAAGTATTGGCAGAAATCTTTGCCCCAATTGTATCCCATAATAATTAAATCCAGAAACCGTCACAATAAAAATGACAATTAACCCCATAATGACAACTAAAAGTTGTGATAAGGTTTTATTAAAGATATCGTCTAATTTTTCATAATTACCCTCAGCTATTAATGATGACATCAGTGGAACTTTAGTGGTTATCCAACTCATGGACAAAGACGATATTCCGTTTAAAGCTTGTAAGGTCATACCCATTTTGCCAGCTACCGAAGCTCCCTCTGTAGCAAACAGTACGGGTGTAAATAACTGAAAGATAAAATAACCACTAATCCAACTTAATGCAATTTTCCATTGAAAAGGAAATATCTCCTTCCAATAATCCACTTTACTATGGCCTTTTGATGCATATATGAATCGTAACAATTCTATCTTGTCGGTGAAGGATATACCACCTAAAAGAGTAAGGAACGAAACGAAAGAAGCAACACCCAAGGCAAACAACCCACCATCAAATACTAGCACTAATGTTATACAAGTGATGTTAGCTATTGTTTGTATGAACCTAGTCCTTGCTATTTCTTTGACTTTACCTAGGCCTTCCAAAAAAGCAAGCAGGGGATTTATCAACAACATTAATGAAGTGGCTAAAGCAAGCAACGCCCAAGGTAACTGCCAGCGGATAACCTCTGAAGGTTGTTCGTACTTATGAAAAAACAAGTAACCACTAACAGTTAAGATGAGGAATAGAATAACCGCTAAAATCCCAAATACCTTTAAGCAAAAGTGAAGCAAAGACGACAAACGTGAAAGGTGTTTTTCATTGCCGGATAATTCTGACTGCGATACCCATTGTAAATGTACTTTTTCATGAGCCACGTACTGAGTAATGATACCGTTCAATCCTAGTTCAAAAAAAATCTGGATGGCAGCAAGGCTTCCAAACGTATAATAAAATCCCTGCTCTGACTTCGTTAAGAATCTTGAAATAAAATAGAGTACTAGCAAGTTGCCCAAGGCTTGCACAACCTTGCCTGAAATGCTAAACGCAATTGATTTATCTATACCTATTTTTTGAAACAAGGACATACACCTATTTTGCTGACGATATTATTTTGTTCCCTTTGGACTATCGCCTTTTGTCCTCTTAAACTCGTTGAATAGGCTTTTCAAATCCCTCTATCGTAAATGAGTTTTCGTAATGAATCGACTTTTGCATATGGGGAATCAATGTAATCAATAAGAATCATTCCATCTTTTGGAACTTCCTGAATAAAAATTTCTCCGTTTTTTAATTCCCTTACAGATAATTGACCTTTGTGTAGGGGCACTGCTAAATAAAAGTAATCGTCAAATTCCTCGTTTCTCACCGTGTGCCCTTTAGGAATCTTTTTTTTAGCATACACTCCTCTTACAAGAGCGTCTAAGTATTTTATTTCTTTTTCCGGGTTGATCCTTTTTCTATCAGAGGGTCCCCCACACATTTCAATTGCTTTTTTGTAAGCTTTAAACCAAGCATCGACATCAGCTGATGTCGAATTGTACTTTGGCATCTCATAACCTTCTTTTGGGCTGTCAATGTGACGCTCAAATGTTCTAGCACCTTTAGCATAGGCCATCATTATGGAACTCGACCAGTCGTGATATTCATGAGTTGAAAGGCCAACGACAATACCAGGATATCGATTCCTAATGAAATCTATTTGATTGAGCTCTAATTCATAATCCTCAGAAGGATATACCGATACGCAATGATTTAAGGCGATTGGGATGTTTCTGTTTTGAAAGAACTTTACAACATCGTCCATATCCTTTAAAGAAGACCCTCCACTGGAAAGGATAACGGGTTTCTTAGTTTTGGCTATTTTCTCTAGTAGTGGCCAATCATTAATATCAGAACTTGCGATTTTTATTATTGGTAAATTAAATTCTTGGCAAAGATCAACGGAAGCTTCATCAAAAGGGGTTGACATTGGAATGCATCCAGAGTCGACGATTTTGTCGATCAGAATTTTATATTCCTCTTTGGTGAGTTTTTTTTCCGTGGTCTTCTTTATGTATTTAATCTCTTTATTGTCTTTATAATTAGGATGAACAAAAGAGTCCATTTCTCTGAACTGAAGTTTTATTGCAGCTTTAACATTGTTAAAACGTATAACTTGAGAAAATTCCTCAATCATC